>Ga0302320_10000045_pt1 | contig 220819 bp, 187 predicted proteins | sample Bog_T0_3_FD_202130 | JGI IMG/M metagenome (GOLD analysis project Ga0302320, IMG submission 202130) | Peat permafrost microbial communities from Stordalen Mire near Abisko, Sweden - Bog_T0_3 | ecosystem: Environmental > Terrestrial > Soil > Wetlands > Peat | place: Sweden: Abisko, Stordalen... | reverse complement strand
CCTTTGCGCAGGCGGCCAAACGCGCTGGCGCCAAACTCATCTGCATCGATCCGCGGCGTACCGAAACCGCCGACAAGTGTCATGAACACATCGCGCTGCTGCCTGGGACCGACGGCGCGCTGGCGCTCGGCGTGATGCGCGAGCTGCTCTTGAACGGCTGGCTCGACGAGGACTACATCGAGCGGTATACCGACGGCTGGCCGGCGCTGTGCGAAGTGGCGCAGGCATGGACCGCGGAGCGCACCGCCGAGGTCTGCGGGCTCACCGCCGAGGTGGTGCGTGCACTGGCGTGCGATTACGGCACCCTGCGGCCGGCGGCCATCCGCGTCAATTACGGCATGCAGCGGGTGCGCGGCGGCGGCAGCGCCGTACGCCTGATCGCCGCCCTGCCCTGCCTGACGGGCGCCTGGCGGCATCGCGCCGGCGGCCTGTTGATGTCGAACTCGGGCTGGCCGCGCGTGCGGCGCGCGGCCCTGGAGCGGCCGGATTTGCTGGCCGGCCGCACTCCCCGCACCATCAATATGAGCACGATCGGGGATGATCTGCTGCGCGACGGGTCTGCGGATTTCGGCCCGAAAATCGCGGCGCTGATCGTTTACAACAGCAATCCGGTGGCGGTCGCGCCGGAATCATCCAAGGTGGTGCGCGGCTTCGCGCGTGAGGATCTGTTCACCGTGGTGCTCGAACAATTCCAGACCGACACCGCCGACTACGCCGATTACATCCTGCCGGCCACCACGCAGCTGGAGCATTTCGACGTGCACACCAGCTATGGCCACACGTATGTGATGATCAACGAGCCCGCCGTGGCGCCTCTCGGCGAGACCCGCTCGAACAGCGCAATTTTTCGTGGCCTGGCCGCCCGCATGGGCTACGCGGATGCGTGCTTCGGTGAAACTGACGAACAGATCGGCGCTCAGGCATTCGACGCGAGCGTCGATTTCGCTGCCTTGCGGCGTGACGGCTGGGTGCGTCTGGACGTCCCGGAGGCACCTTTTGCCGCCGGGGGTTTCCCGACGCCGAACGGCCGCGCGCAGTTCTGCCCTGTGGGAATGGGTGCCGCGGACTTCATCGCCCCCTACGAGTCCCGCGGCTCCGCTCCTGGGCTGGCAGCGCGCTTTCCGCTGGCGATGATATCGCCGCCGGCACGTCACTTTCTTAACTCGAGCTTCGTCAACGTGACCAGCCTGCGCAGCATCGAGGGCGAGCCGCTGCTCGAGATGCATCCGCGCGACGCGGCGGATCGTGGTCTGCGGGACGCCACCTTGGTGCGTACGTTCAACGACCGTGGCGAGTATCGATGCAAGCTCAGCATCACCGATCGCGCGCGGCCGGGGGTGGTGGTGGGACTTGGCGTGTGGTGGCGCAAGTTGGGGCCGGCGGGCACCAACGTCAATGAACTCACCCATCAGGGACTCACGGATCTCGGGCGGGCGGCGGCGTTTTACGACTGCCTGGTCGAAGTCGCTGCGGTCTAATGGACGTAGAACCGCACCAGTTCGGTTGAGTGCGGATCGGCCGACTCCGACGGGGCAGCCGTCGCGCCGGCAAATCGTCGCGACGACCAGGCTGCGGCTGAGAGCCGCAGGTCGCGCGCGTCCTGATTGCGATTGGGCTGCGAGAACACCGAGCGCAGGCCGGGAACGCCCGTGATTCGTGTCGTGAAATCTTCTCGCCCGACATCACCGCGCCCGGTGGCCTGGCCGTCGGGCTCCTACGGCGATGCCCCCGGCGCCGCCGGAATGCGCAAGGTGTAATAGAATCTGGGCGCCGTTCTCAAGGTGACCTTGGCCGGACGGCAGGCCAGCCCGGCAAGATCGATCCGCGTCGTGGTTTTGAAATTCGTCTGTGCGGCGTCCATGAACTTGCTGTCCAGCACCTCCGCGCTGATCTCGTGCACGCTGCTTCCCGCCACGTCCCGGCACTTCCCCCACTGGAGGGAGAATGTATGATCGGGATTGGTTCCGCGGTAGATCATGGTGATCACCAGCTGATCCTTGGCGGCATCGTAATGCGCCTCGGAAAAGTTGTCCGCGGCCGCCGCTCGGGCGAGCATCAATCCCGCGAGCAACAGCAGTGACATGCGTGGGTTCATGGGCTACCTTTCCGGCGCCGCAGCCGCCGGGGCCCGGCCTTTGTCCAATTTCGCCGCCAGGCGCGGATACACGGCACGTGCGTTGCCCTCGAAGATCTTGTAGCGTTCGGCATCGGACAAGTTCAAGGCCTCGAGATAGCGTTTGGTGTCGTCGAAATATTGGCCGGTTTGCGGATCCACGCCCCGGACCGCACCCACCATCTCGGAGCCGAACAGGATGTTCTCCACCGGAATGACCTTCAGCAGCAGCTCGATGCCCGGCAGATGATAGACGCAGGTGTCGAAAAACACGTTCTTGAGCAAAAGCTCCTCGAGCGGCGGCCGCTTCAGATCCTGCGCCAACCCGCGATAGCGGCCCCAATGATAGGGAACGGCGCCGCCCCCGTGCGGAATGATGAATCGCAGCGTCGGAAAATCCTTGAACAGATCGCTCGTGAGAAATTGCATGAACGCCGTCGTGTCGGCGTTGATGTAGTGCGCGCCGGTGGCGTGAAAGTTCGGATTGCACGAGGAACTGACGTGTACCATTGCGGGCACGTCGAGCTCGACCATCTTCTCGTACAGCGGGTACCAATGCCGGTCGGTGAGCGGCGGCGAGGTCCAGTAACCGCCGGACGGATCGGGATTGAGGTTGCAGCCGATGAATCCCAATTCCTTCACGCAGCGCTCGAGCTCGAAGGCGCTCATCGCCGGTGCCGCCGCCGGCGACTGCGGGAGCTGGCATACGCCGACGAAATTGTCGGGATACAGGCCGCAAACCCGGTGGATGAGATCGTTGCAGGCCTGTGTCCAGCGCCGGCTCGTGGTTTCATTGCCGATGTGATGCGCCATGGCGGAGGCGCGCGGCGAGAAGATCGTCAGGTCCGTGCCGCGTGCGCGCTGCAGCTTGAGCTGTGCATTTTCCAGGCTCTGACGTATCTGATCGTCGCTGATGGGCTTCTGTTCGGTCAGTGCCACATCGAGATGATTCTCGAGACCGGCGATCTGCAAATCGCGAAACTTCTGCAGTTCGGCGGGTGCGGTCGTGTAATGGCCGTGACAATCGATGATCATGCTTCAATCGCTCCAATACATGCGCGTGGGGTTGTCCACCAGTATGCGCTTGCGGACCTGCGGATCGGGGCAGATCTCGCCGAACAAATCCACCAGGCCGCCGTCGTTCGGCATGTCCTTGGTGATGTTCGGATGCGGCCAGTCGGTGCCCCAGAGAATGCGCGTCGAATCCACGGCGATCAGCGCCCGGGCGAACGGCACTGCATCCAGAAACGGCCGCTTGCCTGCCGAGACGCGCTCCGCGCCGCAGACCTTGACCCAGGCGAGCGGATTGGTGCGGTACAGCTCGAGCAGCTGGCGGAATGGGGCCTGTTCCAGCCCCTCGGCCGCCTTGATCCGTCCCATGTGATCGATGATGAAAGGCACGTCAATCCGCCCGAGCAACTCGCGTTGCACGAGGATGTCCTCGGCATCGAAGTGCAGCACGATGTGCCACCCGTAGGGTTTGATGCGTCCGAGCAGCCGGTAGAAAACGTTCAAGTCCGGAACACCGCCCAGGTGCTTGACGAAATTGAAGCGGATACCGCGAATTCCACCCGCATGCAGCGCCGACAATTCACGGTCACTCACGGAGTCATCCACGCACGCCACCCCGCGGTTGGAGCCTGCGCTCGAGGCGATGGCATCCAAGGTCACCCGCATGTCCGTTCCATGGCAGCTCGCGTGGACGATCACCGCGCGGGAAATGCCGATATGCGAGTGCAGCCGCCGCAGGGCCTCGACCGGCGCGTCGGGCGGCGTATAACTGCGGCCCGGAGAATAGGGAAACCGGGCAGCCGGTCCGAATACGTGACAGTGCGCATCGCAGGCGCCCGGCGGCAGCACGAGAGCCGGCTTGACGGGATTCGGATCCGGCGGCAGACAGGTATTCACTGGCGCGACTCGCGGGCGAAGGCAGCCTCATCCTCGTAGTATTTGAGGCCCGATCTGGCGAGTGTGTCACGCATGTTGTAGACGTCCAGACCAAGTTCACCTGCCGCGAGCCGGTTGCGGGTGGCCGCCTCTTTGGACTCCCGCTGTCCGGCGGCCGCGGCGATCCCCGCGGCGCGCGCGCGCGGTATGACCACCACCCCGTCGTCGTCCGCCAGCACGACGTCACCGGGGTGCACCAGTGCGCCCGCGCAAACGACCGGCGTGTTGACCGAGCCGACGGTGGCCTTCACCGTGCCCTTGGCGTTGACCGCCTTGGACCACACCGGAAAGGCCATCGCGCGCAGTTCCGCCACATCGCGGCAGCCCGCATCGATGATCAGACCCAGTCCGCCGCGGGCGCGAAACGACGTCGCCAGCAATTCGCCGAACATGCCGTCGATGTTTTCGGAGGCTGCGGCCACCACGGCCACGTCGCCGGGTTTGAGCATTTCGGCGGCCACATGCAGCATCCAGTTGTCGCCCGGGTGTGCGAAGACCGTTACCGCCGTGCCGCAGACCCGGGCGCCCGGATAGATCGGCCGCATGTACGGCCCCATCAATCCCATGCGTCCCATGGCCTCGTGCACCGTGGCGACGCCGTACTTCGCAAGCTCCGCGACACTGGCGGAATCCGCACGCGTGACGTTTCGAATCGCTATTCCCGACTGGCCGATCATCGTTTCCCCCTCGAAATCGAATTCTGCGGCACGAAAACCTCGCCGCGCATGATGAGTCTCGCGGTGCGCAGCAGCGCCGCTCCGATTACCGTCGTGGGATCCTGTGGATCCAGGGTCAATACCACGCTGAATTCGCCGCTTGGATGCTCCACCGAGAGGGTCTTCGGATTACCGACCGGCACCAGCGCCAGGTGATTCGCGACGCTGCCCGGCAGCACCGCGGCGGTGGCGACCGTGACGGCCCCCAATACCCCGACGGCGGCATGGCAGTCGTGCGGGATGAAGGTGCGGGTGGAGATATTCCCGCCGGCGACCGGCGGCGCGACCAGGCACATCTTCGGCACCACCTTGCGGGCGACATCGCCCAGGTTCATCATCGGACCGGCGAGCAGCCGGATGGCTTCGATCGCCTTCTTCAGCTCGGAGTTGCCATTGAGCTGCTCCCGGGATTCATAGCCGGTCACGCCGAACGCCTGCGCCGCCATCATCACCACCGGCATGCCGTTGTCCATGCAGGTCACGTCGACGCCGCCGATGCGGTCGATCAGGCGGCCGGTGGGCAGCAGCGAGCCGCAAACCGATCCGGCCGTCTCGAGAAATCTGATGTTGATCGGGGCCGCGGTTCCCGGCACCCCGTCGATGCGGGCATTGCCCTCGTACTCGACGCGGCCGCCGGGGGTCTGCACCTCGATGTCGCTCAGGGTGCCGGTGTTGCGCGTCAACACCCGCAGCGTACTGACCTCGCCCCGTGCCTCGACGAGGCCGGTCTCGATCCCGAAGGGCACGACCGCAGCGAGCATATTGCCGCAGTTTGGCGTCGTATCGACGCGCGCCTCGGTGACCGACACCTGCGCGAACAGGAATTCGAGATCCACGCCCGCGGTCCGCCCGGGCCGCACGATGCCCACCTTGCTGGTCAGCGGATCGGCGCCGCCCAGGCCGTCAATCTGCCGCGCGTCGGGTGAGCCCATGATGCGTAGCAGTGCGGCGTCGCGCGACTCGACATCGGCCGGCAGGTCGCTCTCCAGGATGAATGGGCCGCGCGAAGTGCCGCCGCGCATGAACAGACAGGGTATGGCTCGCTGCATGACCGCGACTCGATGGCCTCCGGGTATCTGGCGGTATTGATTATCACGTATACTATTGTGTAATGGGAAATATATCTGATATAGCGTTTACGCATAAAAGATGGATCTAAAGCAGCTCGAGTATTTCAGACACGTGGCGGAGCTCGGCAGCTTCACCCGGGCAGCGTCGTTCCTGTCCGTGGTGCAGCCCGCGCTGAGCCGGCAGGTGCGCCAGCTGGAAATCGAACTGGGCCAGAGTTTATTCGAGCGCAACGGTCGCGGTGTGGTGCTCACCGCCGCCGGAACCCGCCTGCTCGAGCATGCACGCGGCATTCTCACGCAGATCGGACGCGTCCGGCAGGACCTCGAGGATCAGCGCAACGGCGACACGGGGCATGTGGCGCTCGGGCTGCCGCCGAGTCTCGGCCGATGCGTGACCGTGCCACTGGTCCACGCTTTCAAGGTGCATCTGCCGAACGCCGGCCTGGCGACGGTCGAAGCGCTCTCCACCTACATCCTGGAGTGGCTGACGGTCGGCCGCGTGGACTGTGCGCTCGTCTACAATGCTGCGCCTGCACCCGCGGTCGATCTCGAGCCGTTGTGGGACGATCAGCTGTTCCTGATCGCGCCGCGCACCGAGGATGCAGTGCGAAAAGCGGCGCGCAAGTCCATCACGCTGGTTCAGCTGGCCGACTATCCGCTGATCATTCCCGGGCGCCCGCACGCGACCCGCATGTGCATCGAGAACGCGCTGGCGGGCGTCGGGCGCAGGATCCGGATCGCCCACGAGATCGAAAGCATTCCGGCGATGATCGACCTGGTGCGCCAGGGGTACGGCTACGCGGTATTTCCGATGTACGCCATACGGGCGAATGAGTATGTCGATGAAATCGCGGTGAGGCCCATCCTGGCACCGATGCTGCGCAATTCGCTGTCGCTCGCCACATCCGCGCAACGGCCGAAGGGTCCGCTGTTGCGGCGGGCGCTCGATGTGATCCGGGACACGGTGCGCCGCCAGATCCGCGGTGCCGAAAAGCCCGGGAAAACGACCCCATCATTGGAGACCGCATGAGCACGCCACCCGACTACGAGAGCATTCCAGGCACTTATGTGTACGACGCCCGGCGCGGGCGGCAGGGCTATCAACTGAACATGTTCTGCATGTCGTTGAACAAGCCCGAGAATCGCGCGCGCTTCAAGGCGGATCCTGCAGCCTATCTCGACGGCTTTTCCCTATCCGCGGAGCAGCGCCGCACGGTGCTGGAACGCGATTGGTTGGGGATGCTCAGGGTGGGCGGCAATATCTATTACACCATCAAGATCGCATTCTGCGACGGGCTGACGTTCCAGGATGTCGCGGGCATGATGTCCGGTGTTCCGAAGGACGTGTATGCAAAGATGATGCTCGCCGGCGGGCGCAGCCCGGACGGCAACCGCTTCAAACCCGCCCCCGGGGGGACCGATCATGGCTAAAATCGTCGCGGGCATCGCAACCTCGCATGTGCCGGCCATCGGGGTTGCCATGGACAAGGGAAACACCGCCACGCCGTATTGGGAGCCGCTTTTCCGGGGCTACGGCCCCGCACGCGAATGGCTCGCAAAACTCAAACCCGATGCCGCGATCATCGTCTTCAACGATCACGCCTCGGCGTTCTCGCTGCAGTTGATCCCCACGTTCACCATCGGAGTTGCCGAACGGTTTCCCATCGCGGACGAGGGCTTCGGACCGCGGCCGGTGCCCGAGGTGCGCGGCTATCCCGACCTAGCCTGGCATCTGGCCGAATCGCTGATCCTCGACGAATTCGACATGACCATCGCCAACGAGATGCCGGTGGATCATGGGCTCACGGTGCCGCTGTCGGTCACCTGCGGACAGCCTGCACAATGGCCCTTCCCGGTCATCCCGCTGTGCGTCAACGTGGTGCAATACCCCCCGCCGACCGGCATGCGCTGCTTCAAGCTCGGCCGGGCTATCCGGCGGATTGTCGGCGAATTCGCCGGCGACGCGCGGGTGGTCATCTATGGCACCGGCGGCATGTCGCATCAGTTGCAGGGCGAGCGCGCAGGTTTGATCAATCGAAAATTCGACACCGACTTCATGGATGGCCTGACGCGCGATCCCGCTGCACTGACCCGGATCACGCACACCGAATACATGCGCGAGGCCGGCTCGGAGGGGGTGGAAATGGTGATGTGGCACGTGATGCGTGGTGCGCTCGAGGATGATGTCACGGAGGTGTATCGGCACTATCACGTTCCCGCGTCCAATACCGCCGCGGGTCTGATCATTCTGGAAAACGGGAGCGGAGCATGAAGGTGTGTCTCGCCGGCCATGGCGCGTTCGGCATCAAGCATCTGGAGGCCATGGCGAAAATACCCGGTGTCGAGGTGGTGAGCGTGGCCGGTTCGAATCTGGAATCGGCCCGCGACGTGGCGCAGCAATGGAAGATTCCGCACTGGACCGCAGACCTGGCCGAAAGCCTGGCGCAGCCCGGACTTGAGGCCGTCATTTTGACGACTCCGACGCAGATGCATGCCGCTCAGGGCGAGCAATGCATGCGGGCCGGCAAACACGTGATGATCGAAATTCCGATGGCGGATTCGCTGGCCGATTCCGAGCGGCTGGTGCGGGTGCAGGCGGAGACGGGCGTGGTCGCCATGGCGGGACACACGCGGCGCTTCAATCCAAGCCATCAGTGGGTGCACAAGCGCATTCTCGACGGCAGCCTCAAGATCCAACAAATGGATGTGCAGACCTATTTTTTCCGGCGCACCAACACCAACGCCCTTGGCAAGCCGCGCAGTTGGACCGACCATCTGCTGTGGCATCATGCCTGCCATACCGTGGATCTGTTCCAGTATCAGACCGGCGCAATGGCGACCCAGAGCTTTGCGCTGCAGGGTCCAAAGCATCCGGTGCTCGGCATCGCGATGGACATGAGCATCGGCCTCAAGGCGCCATCGGGTGCGATATGCACGCTGTCGCTGTCCTTCAACAATGACGGGCCGCTCGGCACCTTCTTCAGGTACATCTGCGACAATGGGACGTACATCGCCCGGTACGACGAATTGCTGGACGGCAACGGCAAATCCATCGACGTCTCGAAGGTCGATGTGTCGATGAACGGCATCGAACTGCAGGACCGCGAGTTCTTCGCCGCCATCCGCGAGAGGCGCGAACCGAACGCCAGTCTGGCGCAGTGTCTGCCGGCGATGCGCACCCTGCACCGCCTGGAGGTTCAGCTGGGGGTTTAGGAGCCCGGGGGTGGATTACTCGAAGGGCAGACCGACGTAGTTCTCCGCGAGGCTCGTCAATGCGGCTTGGGAGCCGCCGAGATAGTCCAGTTCGGCGAGCTGGATGCGCTGGTCGAATTCGTCATCCGAGAATTTGTGCATGATGGAAGTGAACCACCAGGAGAATCGTTCGGCCTTCCAGATACGACGCAGGCACTGCTCGGAATAGCGATCGATCAGGTCGCGGCGGCCGGTGCGGTAATGCTCGGCGAGCGCGCGATTCAGGACGCGAACATCCGCAGCGGCCAGGTTCAATCCCTTGGCCCCCGTCGGCGGCACAATGTGGGCGGCGTCGCCGACCAGAAACATCCGGCCGAATTTCAGGGGTTCCACCACGAAACTGCGCAGCGGCGCGATGCTTTTTTCGATCGACGGCCCTGTCACGACCGCTTCGGCGACAGCCAGCGGCAGGCGGCTGCGCAACTCATCCCAGAATCGCGCGTCGGGCCATTCCTCGAGCTTCTCGTCGAGATCGCATTGCACGTAATAACGGCTGCGCGTCATGGATCGCATGCTGCACAGCGCAAACCCGCGTGCATGGTTCGAGTACACCAGCTCGTGCATCGCCGGCGGAACCTCGGCCAGGATGCCTAGCCAGCCGAAAGGATAGACTCGCTCGAACGTGCGCAACGCACCAGCATCCAGGCTCTGCCGGCAAACCCCGTGATAGCCGTCGCAGCCGGCGATGAAATCACAGGTCATTTCCTGTGTCTTGCCGTCGTGCGAGTAGCGCACCTGCGGGTGATCGCCGCCGAATCCCTCGACGGCCACCTGGCTGCAGTCGTAGATCAGCTTGCCGTGCGCCGCCGCCCTCGCCTCCATCAGGTCCTTGGTGACTTCGGTTTGCCCGTAGACCGAGACCGAATCGCCAGTCAGTCCTTTGAGATCGACGCGCAGGCTTCGCCCGTCGAAGCCCAGCGAGAAGCCGTCGTGCACCAGACGCTCGCGCAACAGGCGTTCGCCCACGCGCGCTTCGATCAGCAGGTCCACCGTGCACTGCTCCAGTACTCCGGCGCGGATCCGGCCCGCCACGTATTCGCGGCTCTGCCTTTCCAGGACGACGTTGTCGATGCCGTTCAAGTGCAGCAGCTGCGACAGGAGCAGACCCGAGGGTCCTGCACCGATGATTGCCACCTGGGTACGAGCCATCCGATAAACCTCTCAGGGCGCAGCGCCGCGCGGGCGTTGCAGCTGCCAGTTGAGATTCGACCTGACCGCGGGCCACTCGGACGCGATGATGCTGTAAACGCAGGTGTCCCGCAGCGTGCCGTCGGATATTCGCTGGTGATTGCGCAGGATGCCGTCGAGTTTTGCACCCAATCGCTCGATTGCGCGCCGACTGGCGTGATTGAAAAAGTGCGTACGGAATTCGACGGCGATGCAGTCGAGTGTATCGAACGCGTGCGTCAGCAACAGCAGCTTGCACTGCGTGTTCAAATGCGTTCTGTGAACGCTCCTACGGTACCAGGTGGAGCCTATTTCCAAATGCCGGTTGGCGGCATCGGCATGCATGAAGGTGGTCATACCGACGGCTTTTGAGGTGGCATCGTTCAGGACGGCGAAGGGCAGCATCGAACCGTCGGCTTGCAGACCGAGCCGCCGGTCGATTTCGCTTTTCATGTTCTCGGGGCGGGGTACGGTCGTGTACCAGAGGGTCCAGAGTTCTCCGTCACGGACCGCCTCTTCCAGGTCGTGTGTGTGGCGCTGGGCCAGAGGTTCCAACCGGACACCGGGCCCGCGCAGCGTGACGGGCTCAAGCCATGCCATGGGCCATTCCGGGTGCGCTCATCGTGTCGATGGTAGCTGGACGAAGTCTGCGCGACGCGCGGGCGAGGCCGCCCGGGCTGCGGCATCTGACGCAACCCGGGCGGCCGCTGATTTCGCCTACGCCGAATTGCGGGTCAGGGCTTCTTCGCCCACACCCGGCACCAGCCGCCTGCGGGGACGCTCTTGCCGGCGAATATATTGCAGCCACCACGGGCATCGCCCGCCTTGCCCTGATACTGAGCGCAGGTTGAACACTTCTGATCGGCCTTGTGGGTGGGATTCGAGGCGGCATCCACTTTGCTCGAATCGATTGCGAAACCCAGAGCCTTGGCCGTGGGATCGGCCGGATCCAGAGCCGGCAGATCTGCGGCCTCGGCCGGCCCGATCATGCCGAGTGCCGGTACCAGAGCCCCCGCAATGAGTCCGCCCTTGATGACCGCCCGACGTGAGATTTTGTTGTGCATCGTAACAATCCTATGGATGGAAAACTGACCTATGACTATGAATGCAGCACTGGACCCTATCTTCCCGCGTTTGCACCCATCGGTGTTCTAAAATTGTCGTAATTGTGATCAAAACCCGCGAGCCGGTTCACGCGGTGGTCCTGGTCCAGCGGCGTATCAGGTCGATCACATGCGCGCACAGCGCCACCGCCAGCCAGGGCGCTATCTTCGGCCACGAATAGCCGATCAGCGAGGCGCGCAGCGCCAGCAGCAGTCCCGCGCCCGCCAGCAGCGCTACCACCACATCGAGCGGCTTCATGCCGCGCCGGGTCACCTTTCCGAGAATGATCAGCACCACGGTTTCGACGAGCATCAGCGCCAGGATGTAGTAAACGATGCGTCCCGTCGCAAATAGATTATTCATGTGCGGGCCAGGCCCAGCAAGTGGGCCATGTCCTTGGCGAAGATGCGTACGTGGGCCATGGGATTGGAGCGCACCAATTTTTTGTGCATGTAGGCCTGCCACGTCAGGCGCTGTACATCCTTGTCCTTGCAGATGCTGACGAAGCGCTCGCGCCGCTTGTCGCTCGAATACCAGAATCGCTGCATGACGCCGAGGATCCAAAACACCCGTCCGTGTGCCCTCATGAAATTCCTGCGCGCCCGGCGCAGTGCGCGGGCGTCGCCGCTGCGCAGGAAGTCGGCCACTGCGTCGGCGGCGTAACGGCCGCCGGCCATGGCGTAGTAGATACCCTCCCCCGAAGCCGGAGCCACCACGCCGGAGGCGTCGCCCGCCAGCACCACGTCGCGGCCGTTGTCCCAGCGGGGCAGCGGTTTCATGGGAATCGGTGCGCCTTCGCGCCGGATGGTTTCCATGCCGTGCAATTCGGCCAGGGCGCGCAGCTCTCCCACTGCCGTACGCAACGAGAAGCCCTTGTTCGCGCTGCCGACGCCGACGCTCGCCGTGGCGCCGTGCGGGAATATCCACGCGTAGAAATCCGGTGACAGTTTGCCCTGATAGTAGACATCGCAGCGTGTTCCCGCGAACTTCTGCGTGGCCACCTCGGGCGCGCGCACGATCTCGTGATAAGCCGCCACGTATCGGATCTTATCCGCGCCCGGCACGCACTGTTTGGCCACCGCGGATATGGCGCCATCGGCGCCGATGATCGCGCGCGCACGAACGCTGACCTCCGCCGGCTTGCGGCCGGCGCCCGGATCGTCGGCGCGGGCCTTGAAATGCACGACGGCCGTGCCGTCGGCGTCGCGCGAAATCCGCTCGAAGGTGCCGTGGCGCAGATCGGCGCCGGCGGCCGCGGCGCGGCGGCGCAGCCATTCGTCGAACACCTCGCGGTCCACCATGCCGACGAAGCCGCCTTCGATGGGCATGTCGACCTCGCAATGCGCCGGGGAGATCATGCGCGCGGAATTGACCTTGGCTACCAGCAGCGAATCGGGTATCTCGAACTCCTCGATCAGCTTCGGCGGAATGGCGCCGCCGCAGGGCTTGATACGCCCTGCCCGGTCGAGCAACATCACATCGAGCCCCTGTCGCGCCAGATCTGCGGCCGCTGTCGCCCCGGACGGCCCGCCGCCGACCACCACCACATCGAAGGAATCCAAGCTGCTCATGCGGTCACCACCGTGGCATGTCGCGTGCTGCGATTCTCATGCCTGTTGATTTGCGCCGCCAATGCGGCGGATAGGAAAAACAGCGCCGCTTCGGCGCAGAAGACGGTTGCGAATGCGATTTGCGGCGAGCCGTAAACATAGCGGATGAGGTCGACCAGGGACGTTCCGAACACTCCGCCGGCGGCGAACGCCGCCGCTTGCGCAGCGCCCCACAGTCCCATGCGGGCACCGGCGTGCCCCGGTTGCCCGGCGGTACTCAAATCCATCATCGAGCCAATCGCGGCAACCGCAAATACGCCGTTCGACACACCCAGCAAAAACACGCTCGTGCGCAGCAGCGCCGCGGCTCCGGTCAGATCGGCGCCGGCCAGCGCGAGCAGCGCCGCCGCCGAGGCCACGCAGCCACCGACGGTCCATGACCGCAGGCTGCCGAAGCGCCGACGGCTGCAGGCGACGCCCACGCTGATCATGCCGAGGAAAACCCCCGCATGCTGCAGTCCTGAGAGCTTGCTGGAGTCCCCGAGCGTCAGGTTGAATATCAATCCGGAGAACGGCTCGAGAATCAGCTCCTGCGCGCTGTAGGCCAGCATCGACAGGAACACGAACAGCGTGAAGCGCCGCGCCAGCGGTTCCGTCCAGATCTCCTTCAATGCCGACTTGAAGGAAACGGCGCTCAGGTCACGGGCGGGTGCGTGGCCGGCGGCGCTGCGGCCCTCGACCTTCCAAACGGCCGCCAGTGCGAGCAGCCACGCGGCCACCGCGGCGATGCTCGTGACCAGGATGAGACGGCGCGGTGAAAATGGATCCAGAAAATGCCCGGCGGTGGTCGCCGTGACGGCGAATCCGGCCACCATCAGCAGCCACATGATGGTCGCAGCCGCCGCCCGCCTGTCCGCATCCACTCGCGTCGCCATCAGAGCCAGCAGCGAGGTGCCGGCGGCGCCCACGCCCAGTCCGACCAGCACGTAGCCGAACACGGCGAGCATCAGCGCCGCCGCCGGGCTGCTGCTCAGGGTCACCGTCGCCACGGCGCACAGCACGGCGCCCACGGCCAGTGTCGCCATGCCGCCCAGTATCCATGGGGTGCGGCGCCCGCCACGGTCCGACCCATGGCCGAATCGCGGACGTATCATCTGCACGGCGTAATGCAATGCCACCAGAAACCCCGGCAGCACCGCCGGCAGTGAATACTCCACCACCATAACGCGGTTCAAGGTGGAGGTGATCAGCACCACCACCGACCCGAGCGCCGCCTGCACCAGGCCCAGCCGGACAATTCCGGGCCAGCCCAATGTAAGCCCTGCATTCACGGGAGCGATGCCCTCAAGGCCGCCGCACGCAGCGCAAACGCGCTTACCAGCATGCCGAGGACGTAAAGACTCACGCCGGTGCCGTTGTACCACGGGGCCAGTTCGCGCGGGTTCTTCAACAGGCGCACCATCAGTGCCAATTGCGCGCCGAGCGCCGCGGCGACCGCAAGCGCATGATATGGCTCGCGCCATTCGAGCAGCAGCACAACCACCGCGACCTGCGGCAGCGCCATCGCGATGCAGGCCACCTTGCCCGCCCGCTCCGCGCCGAGCCGGACCGGCAAAGAACCCAGGCCCAGACGCCGGTCGCCCTCGATTGATTTGAAGTCATTGAGGGTCATGATGCCGTGGGCGCCCAAGCTGTAGAGCGCGGCGATGATCAACGTACGGGCGGAGGGCGTGCCGCCGGACATAACGGCCGCTCCGGTCACCCAGGCGAAGCCCTCGTAACAAATGGCGCAGGCCGCGTTTCCCCACCAGCCGTTTTGCTTGAGGCGCACGGGCGGTGCGCTGTAGGCCCAGGCCAGTACCAGCCCGGCCGCGGAGGCACCGAGCACCCAGGAGCCGAGCGTCGCCGCCAACAGCAGCGACAGGCACGACCACAAGATTGCCACGTACAATCCCCAGCGGCCCGGCATCCGACCGGACGGAATGGGACGCAAGGGTTCGTTGATGGCATCGACATGCCGGTCGAACCAGTCATTGACTGCCTGGCTCGTGGCGCACAGCAGCGGACCGCACAGCACGACGCCCGCCGCGATCACCGGCCAGCGTCCTGCAAACGCGGTTCCCGCCGACACCACGCCGCAGCCGAAGGCCCACATCGGCGGGAACCAGGTGATCGGTTTGAGGAGCTCCAGTACGACGCTCGGCGCGGGATAATCCGTGATCAATGCGGGGGCGGCCGGACGCGACATGCATTCAACCTTCGAGCACTACTCGAAATGCTCGCTTTCGGCCGAAGCAAGCTCGCCGAGCCCGTAGCGACGCAATTTCGCATACAGACTTTGCCGGCTGAGGCCGAGGATTTCAGCCGCGGACGCGCGATTGTCGCCGGTGATCTCCAAGGCGGCCTCGATGCACAATTTTTCGATCATGTCCGTCGATTCGCGCACCAGATCCTTCAAGGGTACGCGACCCACCAGTTCGGTGAGCTGCGCCACCGATCTGGGCTTGTCGCGGCTTACCTGACGATCGAATGTCACGCGTTGACCGACGTCGCGTATGGTGAATCCGAAGCACGGCTCCTCCGCATCGACCACCGAGACCGCGCAGATTTCCACATCGGTGTTGGAGCCGTATTCGCCGCGCAGCTGGGTCGCGAACAGCCGCAAGGATCCGTGTTCGCGCAACTGCGCCGTCAGCAGGTTGAAATCGACACCGGGGCGCCCGAGCCATCGCTCGAGCGATTCGTTGCGTGACTGCTCTTCGGTCGCGAGCTGCACCAGATCGAGAAAAGCGCGGTTGGCAAACAGGATACGTCCATCCAATCCGGTCACCACGAATCCCTCGGGAGCGCTCGACACGATTTCCAGCACCTTGGAATTCTGACGCGGCAGCGCCAGGTTCGACATGTCCGGGTTCGCCGGCCCGAGCCGCACGAGAAAGAACGACGAGCGCTCCTCCCGAAACAGCGAGGCTGATGCGATCAGCTGGCGCTTGCCGTCGGCGGATCGGACGGCGATGCCGTTGGTTCGCCCGGTCGCCCGTACGGCTCCCAGCATGCTTTGAAGGGCTTGCGTGCTGTCTTCGTCGAAACCGTCCGGGAAGAGCCGCCCGACCAGGCGTTTACTGCCCTCGGCGAGCAACTGCTCGGCAGACGGATTGGCCTCGAGCACCTTGCGCGTCGTCGCGTCGACGATCAGCACGGCCTCCGAGGCCACCTGGAACAGCAGCCGGTGGCGCGTTTCGGCCTGGCGCAGCTTCAGATACTCGCGTTCCATGGACTGCTGTGCACTGACCAGCTGCTGCTGCAGGGCGGCCATCAGCCGCATGCTGCGGCCGAGCGCAACCACCTGGCCTTGGCTGTTGATCTTGAAGGCCGCATACAGCACCGGCACGTCGGAACCATTTTCCGCGCGATGGTTGACCATCCGCCAACGGGGCATTCCCTTGGCGCCGGAATCGCGCAGCAGCGCCTCGATCTTATGGCGGCTATCCGCGGTGACCGTGTCCGCCCATGGCCGGCCGACCCATTTCTCGGCCATGTCGGCGCCCAGTTCGTCGCTGCCGAAGGACACGTCGCGAATCACGCCCAGTTTGGCATCGGACACCACGAGCGCGACATCGGTCGCGACGGTGATGAGCTTTCCCGCCGTGTCGCAATCCAATTCGCTAAACCACTTCTTGGCACCGCTAAACTGCTTCACAAACCCTCATTTACATGGCGTTCACGAAAAATCCGCCGTTCCACCCACCGTCAGTTCACCGTCGCAAGCGCGCTGCAGATTTGCTCGGCCCGCAGCACCGCCTGGGGTCCATCGACCGCCATGGCGTCGGCGCCGAGCGAGGCGGCCAACTCCGGCTTTATCACCAGGATGGGGCCGCCCACCAGAATTCCAACCGCGCGGTTGCGCGACACGTGGCGGATCGCGCGGATTGTTGCCTTCAATTCGTCCAGGCGCGTCTCCGATGCAATCGACAATCCAACCACCGAAAATCGATGCTGGCAGAACACCCGCAGCATTTCTTCGTGGGTCGCCGGGAATTCATGCCAGACGTCCCAGCCCGCACGCCTGAGAAACTGCGCCACCACGGAGACGCCAAACGTGTGCTGTTCGCCCGGACACGGCGCGAGCAGAATGCGTCGACTGGTCTTGCCATCCTCCTCGTCGGTTCGAAATTCCGGGCTGAGTTCCCGGAGCAGCTGATGCAGCCGGCACAATCCCACCGTCACCTGCATGAAATTGCACTCATCCTCCTCCCACAGTTCGCCGAGCCTGCGCGCCGCCGGGGCGAGCAGGCCGAGGCAGATCGCTTCAAGCGAGGCGCCGCGCTGCCTTACGGTCTCAACATAGGCCGACGACACGCCCACGTCGTGTGCCAGGAGCAGGCGCACCAGTTCTGCCACATCCACCGGGTCCGGTGCCCGCGCACTTTCCGAGGCCTGCTCGTTGGAGACACGCGTCAGTCTGCGTGTCAGCACCAGCCGCGGGACGATTTCGCCTTCGATCGTACTTACCAGCCGCGCCATCCTGACCTCGGATTCCGCGGAAGGCTGCGCCGGCTTGGCTGCACTTGCCTCCCTGGAAACGCCATTCGACCATTCTTCAGACAAGTCACCGACACACATTGGTTTCACCCCTCCAATGAAATGCGGGACCCGGGCTCCCGCAGTTAGCGACAGCCTCCTTCAGATTCGGAGGTCGTTTTCAGATCGTCTTGGAACTCGATTCAAATTCGACTCCGGCTCAATCCAGAACATCTCAACTCTTACCACGATTGTCAAGTTAGCTTTACGTACAGTTTTGTTGACAGATGCACGGCAACAGGTCTAGGGTTGATGCACCGGACATTCGATTCACGGAAACCCGCGCAAATGCCTCTATATACAAAGGAAGAACGATTGCGCCGCGATGCCTCGAAGTGGACGCTGGTGCAGGGCGTGCTCGCTCCCATCCAATTCCTGGTGTTCTTGATCAGTCTCGGGCTGGTGCTGAAATTCTTGGTGACCGGAACGGGATTCGCGGCGGCAACAGGCTCGGTTGTCATAAAGACGCTCGTCCTTTACACGATCATGATCACCGGTTGCATCTGGGAGCGCGATGTCTTCGGCCGCTACCTGTTTGCAGCGGCATTCTTCTGGGAAGACGTCGTCAGCATGCTCGTGCTGGCTCTGCACACCGCCTACATCGGCGCGCTCTTATTCGGATCGCTTCATGCCCGCTATCAGATGTATATCGCGCTGCTAGCCTATTCCGCCTATCTCCTGAACGCAACGCAGTTCTTGCTGAAACTGCGCGCCGCCCGGCTTGAGGGTGTGCGCTCGGAACAGAGCGCCGTCAGTCCGCCGCTGGCGGCCGGGCTCACCTCATGAGTGCCGCCACCGGCAATTGCACGGCCGAGGGCGGTGTTTCCCGCGGCAATTTGCGCTATTCGGCCGAGCGCGGCCAGCGTGAAGTGTTTTGCGGGCTGACCGGCATCATCTGGCTGCATCGTAAGATACAGGACGCCTTCTTCTTGGTGGTCGGATCCCGCACCTGCGCGCATTTGATGCAGTCCGCCGCCGGGGTGATGATTTTCGCCGAGCCGCGCTTCGCCACGGCCATCATCGATGAGCGAGACCTGGCGGGTCTGGCGGACGCCAACGTCGAACTCGACCGGGTGGTGACCCAGCTGCTGGAACGCCGTCCCGACATCAAATTGTTGTTTCTCGTCGGCTCGTGCCCTTCCGAGGTGATCAAGTTGGATCTGTCGCGAGCGGCGTTGCGCCTCTCGAGCCGGTTTTCGCCGCAGGTGCGGGTGCTAAATTATTCCGGTAGCGGCATCGAGACGACCTTCACCCAGGGCGAGGACGCCTGTCTGGCCTCCCTGGTTCCCGGTCTGCCCCGGCTCGGCGAGGAGGCTGCGCCGAATCTGTTGATTGTCGGGGCCCTGGCGGATGTGGTCGAGGACCAGATGCGCCGGCTGTTCGACGAGATGGGGATTGCCGACGTGCAGTTCTTTCCGCCGCGGCGCTCCACGCTGCTGCCGGCGGTTGGTGCCCGAACCCGCTATCTACTGGCGCAACCCTTCCTCGCCGATACCGCGCGTGCCCTCGAGGAGCTCGGCGCGCGGCGAATTGCAGCGACTTTTCCGCTGGGTGCCGAGGGCACCGCGTCTTGGCTCAAGGCCGCGGCTGAGGCATGGGCGGTGGACCCTTCGCTCTACCGTCGCGTCACCCAGCCCGCCTATGAGCGCGCGCAGCGGGCGTTGTCGCGGTATCGCGATCTGCTCGCGGGCAAGCGCATCTTCTTTTTCCCCGATTCGCAGCTCGAAGTGCCGCTTGCCCGGTTTTTGTCGGCCGAAATGGGCATGGAGCTGGTCGAGGTGGGCACTCCGTATTTGCACCGTGCGCACCTGTCCGCGGATCTGGACTTGCTGCCGCCGGGCACCCGCGTGGTCGAAGGGCAGCATGTGGAGAATCAGCTGGACCGCTGTCATGCCGCGAAGCCTGATCTGGTGGTTTGCGGTCTCGGGCTGGCCAATCCGCTCGAGGCCCAGGGCCTGACCACCAAATGGTCGATAGAGCTGGTGTTCACGCCCATACAAGGATTCAATCAAGCCGCGGATCTCGCCGAGTTGTTCGCAAGGCCGCTGGTGCGCCGCACCCGGCTGGTGGCCTAAGTGCAGCTCACCGTGTGGACATACGAAGGGCCGCCGCATGTGGGTGCCATGCGCATCGCCACGGCGATGACCGACGTGCACTACGTGCTGCACGCCCCGCAGGGCGACACCTACGCGGACCTGCTGTTCACTATGATCGAGCGGCTGCCCCGCCGCCCGCCGGTGACGTATACGACGTTTCAGGCCAGGGATCTGGGAGGCGATACCGCAGGTCTGTTTCAAAACGCAGCGCGGGAGGCCTTCGAGCGCTTCAAACCGCAAGCCATGCTGGTCGGCGCGTCGTGCACGGCGGAATTGATCCAGGACGATCCGGGCGGCCTCGCCCGTGCACTGAGACTGCCCATTCCCGTGGTGCAATTGGAATTGCCGTCGTATCAAAAGAAGGAGAATTGGGGAGCCGCAGAGACCTTTTATCAAATTGTCCGCGCCATGGCCGCGCCGCAGGCGCCGCCGCCGGGATTCAAGCGTCCGCCGCGTGCGCCGGGCACACGGGCGAGTTGCAACATTCTCGGACCGACGGCGCTCGGTTTCCGGCATCGAGACGACGTGCAAGCCGTCAAACTGATGCTGGCCGATCTCGACGTCGACGTTCATGTGGTTGCACCGCTGGGCGCCTCACCCGGGGATCTGGCCCGGTTGGGCGAAGCGGATTTCAACGTGCTGCTCTATCCGGAAACGGGCTCGCTGGTTGCCCAGTGGCTCGGCAGGACCTTCGATCAAAAAACCATCAAGTCCATTCCCATCGGGCTCGGTGCCACCCGCGAATTCATCGCCGAGATCGCGCAATTGACCGGTGTCGATCCGGGTCGCGCGCTGCACGGGGCTCCCTCGAACTCCAGCTGGTATTCGCACTCGGTCGACTCGACCTACTTGACCGGAAAACGGGTGTTCGTGTTCGGCGACGCCACGCACGCGGTGGCGGCGGCACGCATCGCGGCGCAGGAGCTCGGATTCACGGTCGTCGGTCTCGGCACCTACAGCAGGGAGTTCGCCCGCGAAGTACGGGAGGCTGCGAAGCTGTATGGAATCGAGGCATTGATCACCGACGATTATCTCGCGGTGGAGGCCAAGGTCGCCGAATTGCAGCCGGAACTGGTGTTGGGCACGCAGATGGAGCGCCACATCGCCAAGCGTTTGGGCGTGCCGTGTGCGGTCATTTCCGCTCCGGTGCACGTGCAGGATTTCCCGGCGCGTTACTCGCCGCAGATGGGGTTCGAGGGCGCCAACGTGATTTTCGATACCTGGGTCCATCCCCTGATGATGGGCCTCGAGGAGCACCTGTTGACGATGTTCCGCGGCGATTTTGAATTCCACGACGCGGCGCCCGCCTCGCACCTAGGATTCACCGCGGCGCCACGCGACCAGACGGCTGCGCCGGCCGCGCAACCGGCGGTGCCTGCCGAGGCCGTGTCGGACAGGCCGTCAGCGCCGGTCTCGGCGACGGCCGGTGCCCTGTGGGCCGTCGATGCGGAAAAGGAACTGGGCAAGATTCCATTTTTTGTACGCGGGAAAGCCAGGCGAAATACCGAGCGCTTCGCCGCTGACAACGCGGTAGCTCTGATCACTGTGGAGACGCTCTACGATGCCAAAGCGCATTTTAGCCGCTGACGATTCGCGTATCCGGGATGCTGACAAAACAGGCATCCGTGTCGTTATCGTGACCATGGACAGCCATCTGACGAGTTCGACATTGCGGGCCCGCGATCGGCTGGTGCGCGAGTTCCCCGGCTTGTCACTGGAGATTCACGCCGCCGATGAATGGGGCAGCGATCCCTGCGCCCTGCAACACTGCCGCAGGGCCATCGAACATGGCGACATCATCGTCGTCACGATGTTGTTCATGGAGGATCACTACCAACCGCTGCTGGATGTGCTGCAAAAGCGCCGCGAGAAGTGCGACGCGATGGTGTGCGCAATGTCGGCGGCCGAGGTGGTGCGGCTGACGAAGCTGGGTCGCTTCAGCATGGACGGTTCGCAGGGCGGACCGATGGCGCTGTTGAAGCGGTTGCGCGGCGGCAAGAAGAAGACCGCCACCGCGGGTGCCGAGCAGATGAAGATGCTGCGGCGGATTCCGCGGCTGCTGCGGTTCATTCCCGGCACCGCGCAGGATGTGCGTGCGTATTTCCTGGCGCTGCAATATTGGCTGGCGGGCTCGGAGGACAACATCCTGAACATGGTGCGATTCCTGGTGGGACGATATGCCGCGGGACCGCGCGCCGGCCTGCAAAGGTCCGTGAAAGTGCCGCCACCGGTCGAGTACCCGGAAGTCGGTGTCTATCACCCGCGCATGCAGGGACGCTACAGCGAGCGCATGGAGGAACTGCCGTTCGCGCCGGGCCCGAAGGGAACGGTCGGCGTCTTGATGCTGCGATCCTATCTGCTGGCCGGCAATGCGCGCCACTACGACGGCGTGATTGCGGCCCTCGAGGCGCGCGGCCTGCGAGTGATCCCGGCATTCGCGACGGGACTCGATTCGCGGCCGGCAATCGACAAGTTCTTCATCAAGGACGGCGTCGCGCAAATCGACGCCCTGGTCTCGTTGACCGGCTTCTCGCTCGTCGGCGGACCGGCCTACAACGATTCGAAGGCGGCGGAGGACGCACTGGCAGAACTCGACGTGCCGTACGTGTCGGCGCAGCCGCTGGAATTCCAGACGATCGACCAATGGGGCGAATCGCAGCGCGGTCTGCTGCCGGTGGAGAGCACCATCATGGTGGCGATTCCCGAACTCGACGGTGCGACCGGCTCGATGGTGTTCGGCGGACGGCCGGGCGCCGCCGGTGTCACCTGCACGGGTTGCAGTCAAGGCTGCACGTTCACGGCGGCCGATTCCGGACAGGACATGCACTCCTGCCCCGAGCGGGCCACCATGCTCGCGGCCCGTCTGGCCAAGCTCGTGGCGCTGCGTCGCAGCGAGCGGGCGCAGCGCAAGGTCGGCATCGTACTGTTCAACTTTCCGCCCAATGCGGGCAATACCGGCACGGCCGCCTACCTGTCGGTCTTCGAGTCGCTCCATCGGACCCTGCAGTCGATGCGGGACTCGGGCTACCGGGTGGACGAGCTGCCCGCCAGTGTGGATGAACTGCGTGAAAGGATCATTTTTGGCAATGCCGCCCAGTTCGGTGCGATGGCCAACGTGCACAAGCGAATCCCGGCAGCCGATCATGTCCGGCGCGAGCGTTTCTTGAAGGAAATAGAGGCGCAGTGGGGCCCTTCGCCCGGGCGTCAGCAGAGCGACGGTGCCTCGATCCACGTGCTGGGAGAGCGCTTCGGCAATGTGTTCGTCGGCGTGCAGCCGGCGTTCGGCTTCGAAGGCGATCCGATGCGCCTGCTGTTTGAAAAGGGCTTTGCCCCGACGCATGCGTTTTCGGCCTTTTATCGATTCCTGCGGGAGGATTTTGGTGCGCACGCGGTGCTGCATTTCGGCACTCACGGCGCGCTGGAATTCATGCCGGGCAAACAGACCGGAATGTCGGACGCATGCTGGCCCGACCGGCTGATCGGCGACCTGCCGAACATCTACCTGTACGCGTCGAACAATCCTTCCGAAGGCACGATCGCCAAGCGGCGGATCGGGGCAACTCTGATCAGTTACCTGACGCCTCCGGTTGCCAACGCCGGACTGTATCGTGGGCTGGTGGAACTGAAGACTTCGATCGAAAGCTGGCGCGGACTGGCGGATGACGCCCGAAGCGAGCGCGAGTTTCTCGCCGAATTGATCCAGACGCAGGCGGCGGCGCTCGATCTGACCCGGGCCGAGCCTGCCTGGGGCAGCGAGGCCGGCGCGCATGTGGCCACGCTGAGCGGACAGGTATTGGAGCTCGAGTACACGCTGATACCGCACGGCTTGCACGTGGTCGGCAAGGCGATCTCCGGTGAACAGCGCGTGGACTTTCTGATGGCAATGGCCGAAGCCTCGCACCAGACCCGTCCATCGCGGGATGCCGTTTCGGCATTGGTCGAGGGCGCGACACCCGAAGCTGCGCTTGCCCTCGACCCACAGGCGCCGCACGCGGCCGGGTTGGCGATGTATCGCGATTTGGAGCGGGACAACCAATTGCTCTGCGAAAATCCGGAGGTCGATGCGATCCTGCGTGCGCTCGACGGCCGATTCCTGCGGCCCGCGCCCGGCGGCGATGTGGTGCGTACGCCGGCTGTTCTGCCGACCGGGCGCAACCTGCACGGCTTCGATCCGTTCCGCATCCCGAGTGCGTTTGCGGTCATGGACGGTGCGCGCCAGGCCGCCCGCCTGCTTCAACGGCATCTGGCAGACGGCAACGCCTTCCCTGAATCGGTGGCCCTGGTCCTCTGGGGAACCGACAATCTGAAGACGGAGGGCGGCCCGATCGGACAGGCACTGGCCTTGATCGGGGCCAAGCCGCGCTTCGACGGCTACGGACGCATTGCCGGCGCCACCCTCATCCCCCTCGCGGAACTCGGCCGGCCGCGGGTCGACGTCATGGTGACCTTGTCGGGCATCTTCCGGGATTTGCTGCCGCTGCAGATCAAACTCCTGGCGGAAGCCTCGTTCCTCGCCGCCTCGGCCGACGAGCCCGAGGACCGTAATTTCGTGCGCAAGCACGCGCTGCGCTATCAGCAGGAACATGGCTGCGATCTGGAAACCGCATCGCTGCGCGTTTACGGCAATGCCGAAAGCACCTATGGCTCGAACGTCAACCACTTGATCGAAAACGGCCGCTGGGACAAGGAGGACGAACTCGCCGAGACCTACACCCGGCGCAAGAGCTTCGCCTACGGCCGCTCCGGGCGGCCGGTGCAACAGGCCAAGCTGCTGACCAGCGTGCTCGCCGACGTGCAGTTGACCTATCAGAATCTCGATTCCGTCGAACTCGGCGTGACCACCGTGGACACTTATTTCGACACCCTGGGCGGCATCAGCAGTGCGGTGCGCCGCGCCAAGGGCGGTGCCGCCACGCCGGTGTACATTGCGGATCAAACCCAGGGCAGCGGCACCGTGCGCAGCCTTTCCGAACAGGTCGCGTTGGAGACCCGCACACGGACTCTCAATCCCAAGTGGTATGAAGGCATGCTCGAGCACGGCTACGAGGGGGTGCGCCAGATCGAGGTGCACGTCACCAACACCATGGGCTGGTCGGCAACCACCGGCGAAGTGCAGCCGTGGGTCTATCAGCAGATTACGCAGACCTTCATACTGGATCCCGAGATGCGCGCCCGGCTCGCCAAGCTGAACCCGACCGCGTCGGCCAAAGTGGCCAATCGGTTGCTCGAAGCTTCGGAACGCCGCTACTGGCAGCCGGACGAGCAAATGCTGGCGGCGCTGCGCGCCGCCGGCGAAGAATTGGAAGATAAACTCGAAGCCATATATGAAGGGGTGGCCGCATGACTGTCGCAACCGTACCGGTATCGGCGCTGAAGAGCCGAGTCAGCCGGCCCCCTGACGGCGAAGGCAGCGTGCAGGTCCCGCTTGATCCGAATCTGAAGATCGGCAATGCCAAGGTTTTCGCCGTATACGGCAAGGGCGGCATCGGCAAGAGCACCACATCGTCGAATCTTTCCGTGGCGTTTTCCAAATTGGGCAAGCGGGTTCTGCAGATCGGCTGCGATCCCAAGCACGACTCGACCTTCACCCTGACCAAGCGATTGGTGCCCACCGTCATCGACGTACTCGAGACGGTCGACTTTCACTCGGAGGAGCTGCGCGTCGAGGATTTTGTCTACGAGGGCTATAACGGCGTGATGTGCGTCGAGGCCGGCGGGCCGCCCGCTGGCACCGGGTGCGGCGGCTATGTCGTCGGTCAGACGGTCAAACTGCTCAAGGAACACCATTTGTTGGAGGACACCGACGTGGTCATTTTCGACGTGCTGGGCGACGTGGTGTGCGGCGGATTCGCCGCGCCCCTGCAGCACGCCGATCGGGCGCTGATCGTCACGGCGAATGACTTTGATTCCATTTTCGCCATGAATCGGATCGTGGCGGCGATCCAGGCCAAGTCGAAGAACTACGCCGTCCGCCTCGGCGGAGTCATCGCCAACCGCAGTGCGGCTACGGATCAGATCGACAAATTCAACGACAAGGTGGGCTTGAAGACCATGGCCCGTTTCCCGGACCTCGACGTCATCCGGCGCAGCCGCCTGAAGAAGGCCACGCTGTTCGAGATGGAGAGCTCCCCGGAGCTCGATGCCGTGCAGACCGAATATCTGCGCCTGGCGCAGTCGCTGTGGGATGGCACCGACCCGTTGGTCGCCGGGCCGCTCAAGGATCGCGAAATCTTCGACTTGTTGGGTTTCGACTGATGCCTGCCGCAAGCTATCAAGAGCGGCGCGGGCAGCTGCAAACCTACTTCGACCGGACCGCGGTGGAAGCTTGGGCGCGACTGACCTCGACGGCACCGGTTGGCAGGATACGAGCCACGGTGCGTGCCGGCCGCGACCAGATGCGCCATACGCTGCTCGGAATGTTGCCGGCGCAGCTGTCCGGCCGGCGCATTCTCGATGCGGGATGCGGAACCGGCGCACTGAGCGTCGAAGCGGCACAGCGCGGCGCGCAGCTCGTGGCCGTGGACATCTCCCCCACCCTGGTCGACATTGCGCGCGACCGGCTGCCGTCGCGGCTCGCCGGAGGCAGCATCGATTTCCGGGTCGGCGACATGTTCGACGCGGCACTCGGTGAATTTGATCATGTGGTGGCGATGGATTCCTTGATCCATTATCGGGCTGTCGATGTCGTTCGCGTGCTCGCGGGATTCGCGGTTCGAACCCGGCATTCCATCGTGTTCACCTTTGCGCCCAAAACCCCGGCGCTCACCGTCATGCACGCCGTGGGCCGATGGTTCCCGCGCCACGACCGGGCTCCGGCCATCGAGCCCGTGTCGGAAAGCACCTTGCGTCGACATCTGGCGCAGGATCCGGTGTTGAGACAATGGCGGATCGCCCGCACCCAGCGCATCGCCTGCGGTTTCTATACGTCGCAGGCCATGGAACTGGTGAACAGCCGGGAGGACTCGCCCGCATGAGCCGCTTCGGCGAACGCCTGGCGCGCAAATGGATGCGGATCGGCACCGAGTTCCTGCCGTTCGCCGATGCGGCCAGCGCGGAACTGCCGCTCGGGCGGCTTTTGCGGCTGTCGCTGTTCCAGGTCTCGGTCGGCATCGCCATGGTGCTGCTGATCGGAACGTTGAACCGGGTGTTGATCGTGGAACTCGGCGTGCCCGCGTGGCTGGTGTCGCTGATGGTGGGTCTGCCGCTGATTTTCGCGCCGTTCCGGGCTCTGATTGGCTTTCGCTCGGACAATCACCGCTCGGCGCTCGGCTGGCGCCGCGTGCCGTACATCTGGATGGGCACCCTGTTGCAATTCGGCGGACTGGCCATCATGCCCTTCGCGCTGGTGATCCTGTCCGGCGACACGCACGGTCCCTTGTGGATCGGCCAGTTCGCCTCGGCATTCGCCTTCCTGCTGGTGGGCGCCGGGTTGCAGACCACCCAAACGGCGGGACTGGCACTGGCGACCGATCTGGCGCCCGAGGCCGTTCGTCCCCGCGTGATTGCCCTGATGTACGCCATGCTCTTGGTGGGCATGGTGGCAAGCGGCCTGGCCTTCGGCAGATTGCTCGCGAATTTCAGCGAGATCCGCCTGATCCAAGTCATTCAGGGCGCTGCGGTCATGACCATGCTGCTCAATCTCACGGCGCTGTGGAAACAGGAGGCGCGCAATCCCGTCCTGACCTCGGTGGCTGCCTCCACCGCGAAATTCCGGGATTCCTGGCGTGAATTCATCCGCCACCGCCGCGCCGTGCGGTTTTTGGTCGCCGTCGGCCTGGGGACAGCGGCATTCAACATGCAGGACATCGTGCTCGAACCCTATGGTGGCGAAATACTGCATCTGACGGTGGGAGCCACCACGGCGCTCACCGCCATGTTGGCGGGCGGCGCGCTGGCTGCATTTTCCATTTCTGCGCGCTTGCTGGGACATGGCGCCGACCCCTATCGCCTGGCGGCGTACGGCGCCGTGATGGGGCTGTTCGCCTTTGCCGCGGTGATTTTCGCGGCGCCCCTGGGGTCCGCCCAGCTGTTTCGCCTCGGCACCCTGTTGATCGGCTTTGGCGGCGGGTTTTTCTCGGTCGGCACCCTGGCGGGCGCGATGGCGCGCGAGCGCAACGGCGAGAGCGGTCTGGCGCTCGGCGCCTGGGGCGCGGTGCAGGCCACCAGCGCCGGACTCGCCATTGCCCTGGGCGGCGCAGTGCGCGACGCCGTCACCAGCCTTGCCACGCATGGTGCACTGGGGCCTGCGATGACCGGTGCAGCGACCGGCTACAGCGTCGTCTATCACATCGAGATTGCGTTGCTGTTCGCCACGCTGGTGGCGATAGGCCCTCTGGTCCGAACGGGATCCGATACCCGCGTAAGCCAATCGGGCGATTACAAGTTGGCGGAGTTTCCGAATTGAACGGTCATCCATGGGTTTTTAGGGGGATTGCGTGATGAATACGGGCGCCATTACCGGTTATTTCGACGTGGCTCAGGTCGTGCTGTACGCGTTCTGGATCTTTTTCGCTGGTTTGATCATTTATCTGCGCCGGGAGGACAAACGCGAGGGATATCCGCTGGAATCGGACCGCCCGGATGGGGACAAGCTGCAGGGCTTTCCGTCGGTTCCCTCACCCAAGACCTACATTCTGGCGCACGGCGGCACCGCGCAGGCACCGCGTCCATATCGCGACTCGCGGCCCATCATGGCCAAGCCCACCGGTAACTACCCGGGTTCGCCGCTTCGACCCACCGGCAATCCGATGCTGGACGGCGTCGGTCCGGCCTCCTGGGCCCAGCGTGCCGACCATCCGGACTTGGCCACCGATGGTCTGCCGCTGATCGTGCCGCTGCGCCTGTCGCCTGCTACGACCGTGGCGTCCGGTGATCCGGATCCGCGCGGCATGGCGGTGTATGGCGGCGACGGGGAGCGGGGCGGGACGGTGCGCGATGTCTGGACGGATCGTGCCGAACCGCAGATCCGCTACCTCGAAGTCGAAGTGACCGGCGGCCGGCGTGTGCTGCTGCCCATCGGCTACGCCAAATTCAACGTCACGAGGCGCTGCGTCAATGTCAGATCCATTCTGGCATCGCAATTCGCGGCCGTTCCGGCGTTGAAGAATCCCGATCGGGTCACGCTGCTGGAGGAGGACAAGATCACGGCCTATTACGCCGGCGGTACCTTGTACGCCACGGCCGCCCGCGCGGAGCCCTTCATATGAGCGATCACGACGATTTTGCGTTCGAGCCCGTACCGGGCCTGCCGGCGGCGCTGCCGCAGGGCGAGCAGCTGCTCTGGCAAGGATCTCCCGAGTGGAAATCACTGGCCGTGCACGGCTATCACATCCGTAAGGTAGCTCTGTATTTCCTGGTACTGGTGGTGTGGCGCATCGGTAACGGCATCAGCGCCGGGCATGGAGTCTCTGCCTTGGCGCTGTCCTGTTTGTGGATTGTGTGCCTTGGTGCGACCGCCATCGGGGTTCTGTCGCTGCTCGCCTATTGGAGCGCGCGAATGGCCGTATACAGCGTCACCAGCGAACGGGTGCTGTTGCGCCACGGGATCGCCGTGCCCATGACCATCAACATACCCTTCGCCTTGGTCGCCTCCGCGGCTCTGAGGCGGTATGCCGATGGCACCGGCGACCTTACTCTCGCGTTGTCGCCCGGACAGCGCCTGGGGTACATCATCACCTGGCCCTATGTTCGCCCCGGTAAGATCACCCGTCCGGAGCTGGATTTCCGCGCACTAAAGGACCCGGAACGCGCCGCGGAGATTCTGGGACAGGCATTGGCCGCCCACGCGGGTGTCGCGGCAGTGCGTATCGGCGCCCCGAGCACCCCGGCCGCCAACCCCGTCGGTCAGCGTAGCGCTGCGGCGGCCTGAGGGATCCTCATGCAGGCCAACGTCCGAGTGCCGGCTGATTCAGGCCCCCTGCCCCGCGGCCTGCTGATCGGTGCCGGCGTGCTCGTTGGCATGGCCCTGTTGTTGGTGATCACCGCCCGGTTGAGCGGCTATCAGCCCGCCAAACCGCCGCCGAGCAGCATCGTGCAAAGAGAGGAATTGCGCTTCGAGGATCATCCGGACGGCGCCGTGGCCATTTACCTCAGCCGGGAAAATCGACTGGTCGATACCCTGCTTCCGGGGACCAACGGATTCGTTCGCGGCGTGCTGCGCGGCTTGGCCCGCGAACGCCGCGCCGACCACGTGGGCTCCGACGCTCCGTTTCGACTGACGCGCTGGGCGGATGGACGGCTGTCGCTGGATGATCCGTCGACCGGCCGACACGTGGATCTGGAAGTGTTCGGACCGACCAATGCAGGGGCTTTTGCAGATATCTTGATCGCGAGCAGCTCTCACAAGGAAAAGTCATGATCGACGAAGTCATCGGAATCAGCAGCACCGAGGACGCCACCCGCAAGGCCGGGGCCGACACCCTTCTGACCCCCCGCTTCTACAAGACCGATTACCAGGCGCTCGAGCGGCTGGATGTCAGTTCCGTGCGCGCGGAGTGGGATCAGATGATGGCAGAATTCAAGCGCGACGTGAATCGCGATCATTTCGAACGCAACGCGCAGTTCGATGCCGAGGTCAAACAGCTTCCGCCGCCGCTTCATCAGGAATTTCTCGATTTCCTGATCAGTTCGGTCACGGCCGAATTTTCCGGCTGCGTGCTGTACAGCGAGATCAAGCGGCGCGTGGAGAATCCGGACATCCGCGAGTTGATGGGATTCATGGCGCGCGACGAGGCGCGTCATGCGGGCTTCATCAATCAAGCCCTCAAGGATTTTGGAACCGGCGTCGATCTCGGATTTCTGCGGCGCGACAAGAAGTACACCCACTTCCGGCCTAAATTCATCTACTACGCCACGTACCTGTCGGAGAAGATCGGCTACGCCCGCTATATCACCATCTACCGGCATCTGGAAAAGCACCCTGAGAGGCGCTTTCACCCGATATTCCGGTGGTTCGAGCGCTGGTGCAACGATGAGTTCCGCCACGGCGAGGCCTTTGCGCTGCTGATGCGGGCCAATCCGCAGCTGCTGCGCGGGCACAACAAGCTGTGGATACGCTTCTTCCTGCTGGCGGTGTTCGCCACCATGTACGTGCGCGATCACGACAGGCCGCTGATGCACGAAGCCTTCGGAATCGAGCCCACCGAGTATGATTTCACCGTGTTTCGAATCACTACGGACATTTCGAAACAGGTGTTTCCGCTGTCGCTCGACCTGGATGATCCGCGCTTCCGGCGCGGGTTGGAGCGGCTTCGCACGCTGGCGGCCGCCAGCGCAGCGGCCAGAGCGCGCGGCGGCGTGATCGGCGCGGCCCAGCGGATCGGCATCGGTGCCGCGGCAGCGGCCACCTTCGTGCGCCTGTACCTGCTGCCGGTACAGCATCATCCCCTCCCGGACAACGTGCGCATGGTGCCCGCTTGGTGATGAATTTGGAACTTGCCCAGTCTGCGGCCTACGCCGTGGTGGTCTGGTGGTTCACGACTGGGATCATCCTGTACCTCGATGGCCTGCCGCGGCGCACCTTCCGCTGGAGCATGATCGCGTGCACGGGGATGATGTTGGCCGCGGTCAACGGACTGCACAACAGCGCAGCCGACGCATCCGCCGCCGGCGCCTACGCCGCCTTTACCTGTGCCATCTTGGTCTGGGGCTGGTTGGAAATGAGCTTCCTGATGGGGTTCGTCACCGGGCCGCGCAAGCACGCCTGCTCCGATGGGTGCGGCGGCTGGCGCCATTTCGTCCACGCTGCGCAGGCCATCATCTACAACGAGATCGCCACGCTCGTCGGGGGAGCGGTCGTGCTGGCGGCCACCTGGCAATCCGCGAATCATACCGGCCTATGGACCTATGCCATCCTGTGGTCCATGCGGCTGAGCGCGAAGCTCAATCTGTTTCTCGGCGTTCCCAACGTCGGAGAGAAGTTTCTGCCCATTCATCTGCAGTACTTGAAGGGTTTCTTCAAGACGCGTCGGATGAATTTCCTGTTCCCGCTGTCGGTCAGCGCCGCGACCATCGTTGCCGTGCTGCTCTGGCAGCACTGTCTGGCCGCCGTGGATGCGTATCAGGTCACGGCCTATGCGTTGATGTCGAGCCTGCTGGCGCTGGCGGTTTTGGAGCATTGGTTCATGGTGCTGCCGCTGCCCAGCGAGAAGCTGTGGGGTTGGGGATTGCGCTCCGGGCGGCTGCAGCCGCTCGAGCCGCGCATCGCAGTAAAGGCGCCGTCGGAGTGCTGAAAAAGGATGGTCAGCGGTGGGGTTCCAGCAGATTACCCAATGGCCAGATTTCGTTGGCGTGCTCCAGTAACTCAGGGCTCGACAAGCAGGCGCCTATGAACTTGGACACTTCGGGCGATCGCCACACCCGTCGATAAGCATCCCACGCCTGGGCGATCGTATGTTGTTTCAAATTCGCCACGGCAAATGGGAGCGCATTCATGAGCTTGACCTTTCCGTTCGGCACGACCAATAGCATTGCCTGAGGACTCTCCAGCCGCCGTTTGATCTCCGTCAGAATGTCCCAGGGGTAGATGGCCAGCCGTGTTTGGCTACCGGCGGAGTTCGCATGCTCCCGCAATGACTCCGAGATTCTCTCCCAATCACCGGAATCACACGCCAGGTATTGCCAGCCGACGGCCGCTCGTCCCAGACGCATCAATGGACCTGTGACAAAGGTTTCACAACCCAGTTGCGTCGACAAGTCGTAGGCAGCCACGATCTCGCTTAAGTTCAGGCGGGTCGGTACAAACACCCACTGCGGCGGCCGCCCCCGGGCAACCAGGCGTTCAATGGCAGCGATCGCAGCTGTAAAGCCTGAGCCTGGGCGCACGCGCTCATGCGTTGTGGCGTTGGCACCGTCAACCGAAATTTGCACACATTGGACGGGAAGCGCTGCCAGGCGATCGGCGGCTTCGTCATTGATGAACTGGGCGTCGGTCTCGAGCTTGATGCCGACACCGGATGTCGCCAGAAGCTCGAAAATTTCCCAACAATGCGGCACTCCCAACGGTTCGCCGCCGCCGAAGGCCACGTACGGAATCCCCTCATCTACCAAGCGCCGCGCCAGCACCAATGCCTCCGCGCGGGTCATCTCGTCGGTCCACGCACGATCCCGACCCGAATTCTCGCAGCACGCGAGGCAAGCTGCTGAACACCGATTGGTCAGCTGCCATGCGACCAGAAGCGGCGAACCGTAATCGTCGATTCGGGTCCCGTGCAAACGGGTCCGTCGTTACAAGTTTACGTGAATCGAATGTACGGCTGCGCAGTCACCTGCTCGGAGACATCCTCGAGCGTCGGCTTTTCCCACATGAGTTTCGATTCGGATTGCTCAGACTCAACCCGGTGCACAGGCGCGGATTTGATCTCGTTCAATTTGCGGGTAATCTCGTTCAAGTTGCCTCCATTACGTGCTATCAAGTCGCCATCAATGACTGCCAATCGTTCGCCCTGGCATGCAATGATGCATCCGCAATCGCGCCAGCAGCAATATTCCTGACAATATCACCATTCCAAAACCGACGGTAGACATCCCAAACGGTCGCCAGATTGTCGCGGCGTAAGTCACCGCAAACGTAGGGCAGCGCTGCCGCAATCTTTACCCATCCGTTGGGCAGAATCAGCAGGGTTGCGGGTGGCTGCCCCAGGCTCTGCCGAAGGCCGTCCTGCACCGAAAATGGCTCGAAGCACAGCTCGAACTGTTTCCGGTCAAACTCTCGAGACCTGCGTTCGAGCAGCTCGCGAAATCGCTGATACTGCGCCTCAGTCGGTTCCAACTTGTCCCACATGCGCGCCGCAGTGCCTATTCGCATCAGCCCGCCGCTGTTGAATCGGAAGGCCCCCAGTTCGAAGGCTTGATCGATCACCCGGTCCGACTCGTGAATATTGAGCCGGGTCGGGGCGAAGGTGACCTCCAGGGGGATCCCGAACCTTACTGCAGCGCGGCAAGCGGCATGGGCCTTGCCGAGGGATCCCCCGGGCCGCTGCCGGCCGTAAACTTCCTCAGTCGCTCCGTCGAGGCTGATCTGAAGAGAGCGTAGCGGCAACCGCGACATACGCTCAGCGACGGCATCGTCCAGGCGCTGACCATTGGTTTCGATCTTCAGCTGAATCCCGGCGTGTCCCAGACTCTCGGCAACTTCCCAAAAGTGCGGAACGATCAGCGGTTCTCCGCCGCACAGCATCACATAGGGGACTTCGCGCACAATGATTTCGGCAACCAACTCCAGCGCTTCCGGACGTGACAGCTCTCCGGAGAGGCGTTTGCCGGGTGCCGACTCCGTGCAACAATGCAGACAGCACAGATCACATTCACGCGTCAGCTGCCATGACAGAAAAAGCGGCGCCCTCAGGTGGTCTATGAGGCTCACTTGGCGGATCTACCCCCAACCCTTGAGCAGTACACCCAGCGTAAAGAGAGAAACGCCAACGATATAGCATCCCAATATGCTGCGAATTGCCGGTCTGAACAGACGTGCCGACTGAAAGGTTGTCATCGCCTGACGGGCACTGAGCACGAGAAAAGGCAGCGCAAGCATACCCAGCAGACAGGCTCTCGGAAACACCCCCATCAAGACACCGCCTGCCGTCGTCAGCAAACCCGCGGCAGCCAGGCCCAAATAGAGCCGGACGCCCCGTTGCCGACCGAGTCGGACCACGAGATTGCGTTTGCCGACAAGACGATCCTGATGGAAATCCGGAATGGCGTTGACCACCGCCAGCGCCATGATCAAAAATCCCGGAACCAACGACGCCCAAAAAGCACCCCAGGTCACTGCACGCGTTTGTACGAAAAGGCTCCCGAGCACCATCGCCGGACCATAAGAGATCGCGATTGCAGCTTCACCAAAGCCGCGATAGACCCAGCGAATCGGCGGCGCCTCGTAGAAGACGGCAGCCGCACCGCCGATGAGCGTAAACACAATCACGGGCCAGCCGTCGCGGACCGAGAGGAAAATGCCCACCGTGAGAGCCACGCCAAAGGCCGCCACACCCAGCCACAGCACGCCGTCCGTCACGGGCGCCAAGTCTTCGGGGTTGAATACCCGGTCGGTCCCCATTCGCGCGTCGAAGTACTCGTTGAAGGCCTCGACACCGACGACCGCACACGTGACACCGGCCAGGCCCATCCAGAACGCGCCCCCGTCGAAGTATCCGCCGACGCCAACGGACCAAGCCGCTCCCAGCAGATACGGCAACAGCCCGGCAAAGAGAAAGAACCGGTAACGCACCAGCCTCAATACCAGCAGAATTCTCCGCAGCGGATGGGCTGATGCCAGTGTCAATTGATTCCCGGCCGGAATCATAAATACACCCATTTGTGCAAGCCGGATGTCTTCCCTGAATCGACCGCGAGATCTTCAACAAAGCTCGTCACCCGCGGATCCTCCCACCCGCGTCGGAAATTGGCCCAAATCTCGGAAAGAGGCTGGCGCCGGAAATCCCCGCAAACGAATGGCAATGCGTTCAACAGTTTGACGAGTCCATTGGGAAGCACAATCAGCAACGCTGCCGGATGACGCAGCCGGTACCGAAGCTCCTCCAGCAGCCCCATTTCGTGGAAATACACGCGCATGCGCCCGCGATACTCGTCGGTCTTTGTGTGCAAGGTCGCAAAAAATGTCGAATACTGGTCATCTGTGGGTGCCAACAGCTTCCACGTCTTCACCGCATTGCCGGTGTACATGGTCTTTCCGGTGTAGAAGCTGTAAGCCCCCAGTTCATTGGCCAGGTCGACTGCGGCTCCGATCTCGTGCATATTGAACCGGGTCGGCGAGAAATTGATTTCAACCGGCACACCGGCCTCACGCAGCCTTTTTATGCCCTCTATGGTGCAATCGAAGTCGCCCCGTACGCGCATCCGATTGAAAGTCTCACGGGAGGCGCCATCCAGGCTCACCTGCACCGCCTTGACTTCAAGCTGCGCTAGCCTCGCGCAATTCTCATGGGTCAAATAATGCCCATTGGTCTCGATCTTCAGCTGGCCCCCCCGGCCGCATACATACTCGATCATTTCGAAGAACTTGCCGTGCAACATCGGCTCGCCTCCGGAGAATGACAGGTAGGGAACATCCCCATCCATGAGCTGCTCCAGCACGCCGAATACTTCCGCATCGTTCAGTTCATCGCGGAATGCCTTGCCCGGTCCGCTTTCCTCGATGCAGTGAAGGCACGCCAGATTGCATTCATTGGTCACCTGCCAGGCGACATAGAGCGGTGCCCGCAGATCGGCGGATTCTGTCGCAGCGGCTGTCGACGCCTGTGTTTCGGGACCTGGCTGATCAGACGCTCGCGGTGTCACGGAACTCAGTCCTCCAGCAACCCCTTTTGGCGCAAGTCCGCGAGGAATAGCCGCGCTTCTGACGCAATATCATTGCCCGGACTGCTGAACCTGCGCGTCACGCGCTCGATGATCTCATCCTCCCCGATACCGGGAACGGCTTCGCGCACGATCGCGGCTGCCGACGCGTTCAGCGAATACACCTTCTCGGATCGCGTCTCGAAAAGCACACCGCCGAATTTCTCTTCGCGGAACTTCGTGTACTTGGCCAGCTTCATGATTCACTTCCTCAAAAAGACAATCCTTGGTCTGCCAAGTGCGCCCCGCATGGCTTCAGTGCGCGAGCGAAGCCGTCGGCGGAGGCGCCGGCGGCGGGGGCTCGTGGTGCATCTCCCCGGCGAGCTCGGGATAGTCCTTGAGGATGCTCTCCCCATACAGCGGCTTGAAGACCCCCTGATGACAGGTGGCGCAATTCACCTTCCCAACATCACCCAGGATGCCCAGGCGGTGCGCCGGAAACGTCGGTGTAAGCGGCACGAGATAGTCCGTGTTGATGTCGCGCACCATGCGGATGCCGTAATAGGCCGTGGTTCTCTTCGGCGTGCTGGCATCCCACGCCGCGAAGGAGCGCGTGTTGTGGCAATAGGTGCAGTTGACGCCGAGGGCTTCGCTGATGTGGATCATCAGGCCATAAGTTTCCTCGGCGGACTTCGTCGAGGCGCGATTGCCGTCGGGAAGCGCATCGTTGGAGATGACACGCAGGGTGTTGTCATCGGTCAGCAGGTAATGCGTGAATGGATCGTAGGGCAGCGACGTGATTCCCACGCTCTTGGCGGGTGCATTCTGTCCGGCGTTGCCCGCGATGAAGCCGCTGGTGTTCGAACGGCCTGGATCCGTGAACCAGACCTGCTGCGGCACCACGTTGCCGCGGTGGCAGGTGTAGCAGGTCACCCCCGTCTTGCCGACGTGGTCCTTCCAATGCGTATTGATGTGCCGGACCATCTGGATCATGCGCCGCGCAACCACCTTGGTGTATTTATCGTCGCTGGACATGTCGCTGGTGTGGCAGTAGCTGCAGCTCTGGTCGGGCGGTGCCACCCACTGCGTCATGGCGAGCATGACCCGCGTGAATTCGGCAACGTTCAGGTCCTTCAGCACCCGCACGTTCGAATAGACGGTACTCGCCAGAGGTCCATCGGGCGATGCCGCCGGAATGACGGCCGGCACCTGATTCTTGGCGGCGATGGCTGCATCGGAGCGCGGATTGATGAGAGTGGTCATGGCGAGTCCGCGATAGCCGCCCTGCAGAGACTCGACCGGGGGCCGTTCGCAGCCGCTGATGGCGCAGACCATGCCGAATGCCGCGATCACCAGCCCCGCTTCGCGGGCGCGCTGCACCGTGGAACTGAAAGTATCCGATTTCATTTTCCCGCTCCCAGGCTGGCCGGATCGAGCACCGGGGCGAACACGTGGGGGTACATTGGTGCGACATGGTGCTTGACCGCCCACAGATACCAATTGTCGACCACCGTGCCGGTGAGCAGAATGCCGATCGCACCGGTCAGCGGGCACAGCACCGCGAACCACCAGGCCCAGCGATGGATGGATTCCGTGGTGGCGTTGAACCCCATGGTCCAGCGCCAGAACAGTGCTGCGCGCTCCACCGCCGTGCCGGGATCGACGATTTGCTCCAACTCACGATCGCCGCCCATCCGGCTCACGGAGAGAATGGTGCCGCCGTGCATGGCGAACAACAGCGCCGATCCATACAGGAAGGCGATGGACAGACAGTGGAAGGGGCAGTAATACAAATTGCCGTAACGAATCGAGAATGCGGCGGTCCAATCAAGATGGGGGAATATGCCGAATGGTACGGCTTCACCGAAGCTGCCCATCAAAACCGGCCGGATGATGCCGAGCGTCAGCATCAGGAATATCGCCGCGAGAAACGCCCATGACACATGGGTGCCCAGGCCGAGGGCGCGCGCGCGGCGGTACATCCGCAGCCACCACAGCAGCACGGAGCTGGTCAGGAAGAAGCCCGCCATCAGCCACCATCCGCCGTCCTGCAGCCTGGGAATATGCAGGCCGTTGGCCGGGGCCGGCGGTTCGAGCGCGAGCCACGGCAGCTGGCGGATGAACTGCAGCGGGTTCCAGTGCACCGAGGCGAACATGTTCAGACCGATGATCTCGAAGGCAATGAAACCGCACAGCAGCGACAACAGGCCGGTCGTGCCGAGGTAGAACGGTCCGATCTGCGCATCGCCGAAGCGGCCCAGCCAATAGCTGAAGAACGGGGTGCCCTGGCGTCCCCAGACACCGGGCGGCAGTGGAGTGCCGGCATAGGCGGGTGCGCGGATTTGCACGCGGGTGAAGATGTTTTGGTATTCGGCCATGATGATCCCCAGGCAGTTAGACTGTCAGTTCCAAACGGGCAGGTTGAGCCACCAGCCCCACCATTCCGGCCAGCCGCGGGTCCAGAACGGTCCGCTGATCACGATGCAGACCGCGCTCCAAAACACCGCGCTGATGGCGAGGAACAGACCCAGGCGGTGAATTGCCAGAGCACCTATCGAGTAACCGATGGTATCGCGGAAATAGGTGTTCTCATGTTCGTTGGTCTTCATCGCATCGCCCTTCCTCGGATTGGACGCCGACAGGATGAGGCCGCCGTGCAGCGACAATGCCAAGGTGGTCGTGAAGAAGAAGCTCACCGCGATCATGTGCGCGGGGTTGTAGTGAAAGTGAAGGTACTGGTAGCCCGTGTTGGACACCCAGTCCAGGTGGCTGAAGATCCCGTACGGAAAGCCATGTCCCCAGGCACCGAGCAGGAACGGACGTATCACCTCGAGTGTCACGTACGCCAAGATGGCGAAGCTGAAGGCGAACGGGACATGAAAGCCAATTCCCAGCTTGCGGCAGATTTCCACCTCGCGCAGCGCCCAGGAGACGAACGCGCCTATCGCGCAGATCGTGATCAGCTGCCAAAGGCCCCCTTCCCTCAAGGGTGCCATCCCCAATCCGTACTTGAGGTCCGGTGGCGCGATGTTGATCTGCCAGATGTTCCAGGTCGGGCCGATCGCCGCGCCCCAGATGATCAGCAGAGTCCCGATCGCGGCAAAAAAGGCCGTCGTGACGCCGAAGAATCCGACATATAACGGGCCCACCCAGAAGTCGAACAGGTCGCCGCCGAGCAAAGTGCCACCGCGCACACGGTATTTTCTTTCAAAGCTGAGCATCGCCATAGTTGTGCTCTCACATCCGGAGTTGACGCACCATCAGTTCCCAATCACAAGACATCGACACGTCGCTTCCGGCGGCGGACGAAGGATCTGCCCCTCACGGTGCGATCAGTCGTCCGCCGCCATCGGCGGTAGGCGCTACGGTTTGGCCGGTTCGGGCAGCGTCGACATATGCGATGCCGCCGCCGAAGGCGCGTGGCCTCCGATCCAATTGAACCTGTCCGTGCTCAGTAGAATGAAATGAATCAACAGTGCCAGCACGATCAGGAATCCAAACAGTCCAACCAGAGCCCTGCGCGGGTCGAAAAGAAGCCAAATTCGCCACATTTTTCAGTCTCCTATGAGAAACCGTGAATCCAAGCCAACAATCTTCCGCAGAAATCGGCCTACAGCCAGGGACGCCACTGCCACACTAAAAAGTGCGCAACGATCGCGATCACGGTAAAAATGATGAAACTCGTCACGAAGATTCCATGGAATTCCTTCGCTTCGGTTTCCGTCAGCCCCGACAGCGAGCCTCGTTTATCGTCAGCCATACTTCTCACCTCCACAAATAGGCCTTGCGGCCGTCACTACGCAACGATCACGCAGCAAGTATGCCGTCACGGAAAACCTCCCGTCGCGGCACGTTTCTCGCCCGAAAGCCTTCGGGCGAATTCCTGTAGGGTTCCGAGCCGGTGCATTTGCATTCAGGCCGGCTCCGTCAATCTTTCGACATCCACGTGATCGTCGCCGGCGCGGCGGGCTTCGCGCTCGGCGGTGTCTCGCAGCCGTTTGGCCGCGGAAATGCGCACCAATACCGGCTGCGCCTCCACCAGGTCGTCGAGTGCGCGTTTGGCCGCCTCCGTCCAGCGCAATTCCTTGTGCAGCCGGGACGGCGTCGCGTCGACCTTGTCCAGCTCGCTGCCCAGCGGCAGTATGTTGAACAGCGCGTCGAACAGCGCATTGCAGACTTCCTGCACGATGTAGGTGGCGCCGCTATATCCCATGAAGGGCGTGCCGGTGTGACGGCGGATGATGGCGCCCGGGAACGATGCCGGTATGTACATGGCGCGCACGGCATTTTCCGCCAGATACATCCGTTCGTTGAAACTGCCGAACATGATGAGCGGCGGCGTTTCCTTGATGGCCTTTCGTACCGCCTCGTTGTCCGGTTTTACGCCCGCACGACGCGAGAACGAAAAGACGCACGGCAATCCCATCTCGGTTTCCAGGAAGTGGCGGACGCCGCGCTCGTAGGTCTCGTTGGCGACGATCGCGAAACTGGCGGTGCCGAAAAAATCCTGCGTCACCGAACGCCACAGATCCCACAATGGCTTGATGGTGGTGTGCTTCTCACGCTCGATGAAGGGCTCCGGATCGATCCCGAGCAGTTCCCCGAGTTTGCGCAGGAACTTGGTGGTGCTGTGCAGTCCGATCGGCGCCTGCAGGTAGGGCCGTTCGAGCGTCTCGCACAACAGCCGGCCGAATTCGCGGTACATGCAGATGTTGACGTCGGCGTCGATGAGCCTCGGCACGTCCTCGAGGTGGCTGCCCAGGGGAAAGGTCAAATTGATTTCGGCGCCGATGCCCTCCACCAGACGGCGGATTTCCGCGAGGTCGCTCGGCGTATTGAATGTGCCGTATATCGGACCGATGATGTTGACGCGCGGCTTCTCGCCGTCCTTGCGCGGCTTGCGCTCCGGAATCTTCTTTTTGCCATACTCGGTCCACAACCACGTCATCGCACGATTGGCGCTCTGCCATTGATCCTCGTCGATGGTGCGCGGCAGGAAACGCTGGATGTTCGTGCCTTCCGGCGTCACGCCGCCGCCGATCATCTCGGCTATCGATCCGGTGACCACGACCGCGGGCAGATCCGGGCGCAGCGTCCGGTGCGCGCGCTTCATGGCCCCTTCCGTGCCGTGCTGTCCGAGCTCCTCCTCGGCGAGACCGGTGACGACGATCGGCAATTCATGCGGCGGCAGACCGTCCGTGTAGTGCAGCACCGAGGTCACCGGCAGATTCTCGCAGCCCACCGGGCCGTCGATGATCACCTGCAAACCCTTGATGGCCGTGAAGACGTACACGGATCCCCAGTAGCCGCCGGCACGATCGTGATCGAGCACCAGCATCAGACCATTTCCTCGGCTTTGCGCTTGGCCGCCAGCTTCGCGAGTTGCGCCTTGTAGCGTTCGCGAAATTGCGGATGGTCCTCCGGCGATTTCTGCCAGACGCCGGCGGAATATCCGGTGCCCACACCCTCGAAGAAGGCCTTCATGTCGTCGAAGCGCGATTGGTTGGCGAGAGCCGCGTTGACGACCTGGGCGAGCGAGCCGGCGCCGGCCGGTCCCATCAGCGGTCTCGCGGATATCAAATTCGTGAAATACAGCGCCGGGATCGCCATTTCTTTGGCCTTCTGCACCACCGGCGTCGTGCCCACGGCCAGATCCGGCTTGAATTCATACATGGCCGCCAGGTCCTGTTCGAGGGAGGCGCGGTACTGCAGCTGCACGCCTTTGGCGAGCAACCAATCGCGATCCGGATCGGACCAGGGCGTCCGCGGGCAGGCGGTGCCCACATAGCGCACGTCGGCGCCGCTCTCGATCAGCAGTCTTGCGACCAGCAACTCCGAACCCTCATAGCCCGACAGGGTGATCCGGCCGCGTATGGGCGACTTGGCGAGTGCCGCCTTGATGGCCGGCAGAATGCGGTTTTGCGCGGCACCCACCTTGTCCCGGGGAACTCCGCAGGCCTCGCCGATGGCCTCGAGCCAGGCCGCGGTGCCGTCGTGCCCCACCGGCGCCGAACCGATCACTGGGCGGCCCGCGGCGTCGAACTCGCGGATCGCGGCCGTATAAAACGGATGAATGGCCGCGGCCACCGCGCAATCCAGCGCCGCATACAACTCGCGCCACTCTCGCGTCGGAACCACCGGCCCGGCGGCCAGACCGAGCGGCTCCAGCATCATGCCGATGCCGACCGGATCGGCGGGGAATACCTCACCGATCAGGGCCACCGTGGGCTTTGCGTTGCGCCCGCCGCGGGGTGCCTGCACGGGTCCTTGGGAGGCCTCGGTGCGGGCGTACTTGAGCATCGCACCGGCAAGCACGTCTTTCGCCTCCGCGTGGGTGGGCACGCCGAATCCTGGCACATCGATGCCGATGATGCGCACACCGTTGATTTCCCGCGGCAGCAGTTGCAGCGGCACCCCTGAGGCGGTGGGCACGCACAGATTGATGATCACCACCGCGTCATACAGGGCGGGATCGGCCAGCTTGAACACGGATTCGCGGATGTCTTCGAACAGCTTTCCGGTCACCAGCGTCTCGGAATTGAACGGCACGTATCCCACCGTGCGCCGGGCCCCGTAGAAATGCGACGTAAATGTGAGTCCGTACACGCAGCACGCCGAACCCGATAGGACCGTCGCCGTGCGCCGCATGCGCAGACCGACGCGCAACGAGCCGAAGGCCGGGCACATGCTCTGAGGCTGGTCGTGCGGACCTGCCGGATAATCCTTGGCATAGCGTTCCAACGTCTCGCTCTTGCCGGCGGTGGCCGCGGCACGGCGCATCTCATCCTTGCCCGCATGACAGCCCAATCCGTCGCTCTTGGCGGCGGAGAGGTTGATTTGGGCGGCGGTGTCGTTCATGGAATCAGACGGTGTCGTACACGATCTCGAGCGAGGTCTTCTCGATCGCGGAAGCCCCGCACATGTCCTCATGGCTGGCGGGTTCCAGAACCACGTTGCGCCCCACCACATCGCTCTTGAACAGCCCCAGCAGTCCGTCCTGGGTCAGCGGCTTGGGCCGCAGCGGCGGCGCCTCGGCGACATTGGCCGCCAGCTGTTCGAACAGCGGCCCCCAGGTCGTTCCCGGACGGCCCACGATGTCGTAGTTGGCGCTCTTGCGCCGGATGTCTTCATTGGCCGGAATGGCCGCCAGAATCGGAATCCCGGCCGCCTCTGCAAAGGCCTGAGCTTCGCCGGTGCCGTCGTCCTTGTTGATCACCAACCCCGCGACGCCGACGTTTCCACCGAGCTTGCGGAAGTATTCCACCGCCGAGCACACATTGTTTGCGACGTACAGCGACTGCAGATCGTTGGAGCCGACCACGATGACCTTCTGGCACATGTCGCGAGCGATTGGCAGACCGAAGCCGCCGCATACCACATCGCCGAGAAAATCGAGAAGCACATAGTCGAAGCCCCATTCGTGGAAGCCGAGCTTCTCAAGCAGCTCGAATCCGTGAATGATTCCGCGGCCGCCGCAACCGCGGCCGACCTCCGGTCCGCCGAGCTCCATGGCGAACACGCCGTCGCGCTTGAAGCACACGTCGCCGATCTTGACCTGTTCTCCGGCGAGCTTCTTCTTCGCCGACGTTTCGATGATCGTGGGACACGCCTTGCCGCCGAACAGCAGCGAGGTGGTGTCGCTCTTCGGGTCGCAGCCGATGAGCAGCACCTTTTTGCCGAGTTGCGCCATCATGTAGGACAGATTGGCCAGCGCGAAGCTCTTGCCGATTCCGCCCTTGCCGTAAATGGCGATGACCTGGGTTTGCTTCGCGGGTGGCGCCGTCGACACGGGATCCGGCTCGACCGCCGCCTCCTCGCGCAGCGCCTGCAGCCGCGATTGTTCGGCGCGCAGGGTTGCGGAATTCGCCAGCGAGGTGCTCATGTGTGGGCTCTCCAGTCCAAAACCATTTTCAGGCACGAAGGATCGGTGAATGCGGTGCGGTATGCGGCGGGTGCATCCGCGGCCTCCTGCCGGTGGGTGATCAGTCCCCCGAGATTCAGCCGGCCCGATTCGATCAGCAATTTGACGGCGTGCAAATCCGCCTCTTTCCATTCGGCGGCGACGCGTATGCGCGCTTCACGCATGAAGGCGGCCGGAAATCCAAAGGACAGCGCTTCGCTGTAGAAGCCGGCGAGGACGATTTCCCCGCCGGGCGCCAGCCGCCCGATCAGGGTGTCGAGCAAGCTGCTGTCGCCGCTGACGTCGTAGATGGCGCGGTAATCGCGCCGCGAATCCGCGTCCGGGTGCAGGACCTGATAGCCCATGGCGCCGTCGCTTCGGTTCGGATTGCGTTCCCACACCACCGGCGGCTCGCTGCCCGTGAGCACTGCGAGCCGGGCGATCAGCCGACCGAGCACACCATGACCGATGATGAGATCGGGCGGCCGCGAATGTTTGGCGGCAACGGCGTGATAGGCCGTGGCGGCCAACGCGAGCAACACGCCCTGCTCGCCCAAGCCCTCCTGGATCGGCGTGACGCGCGCACCCGGCACCACCACCCGTGCAGCAGCGCCGCCGAACAGGCCGCGAACCTCGCCGAAACAGCGGGCACCCGGCACGAAAACCCGCTCTCCGACATTTCGTCCACAGCGCGCGCCGGCATGCGTTACGCGTCCGACCGACTCATAGCCGGGAACCAGCGGGTACCCCAGACCCGGAAACGGCGGCATGCGTCCGGCCCACAGCAGCCGCTCCGTGCCGGTACTGATACCCGACCACTCCATGGCGACGACGATGTCCTCCTCGCCGGGGGAGCTGATGTCGAGCCGGCTCAGCACCAGCTGCTCGGGCCGCTCCAACACCACCGCAAGTGTGCTGAGGGAATCAATGGAAGCCGCGGAATTCATGCGCCTTATGAGATCTCCATGCGTCCGGATGCGCCGGACCGAGTGTCACGATACGCTGACTAATACACATGTCAATATACCTTAACACTTCTACCTCAGCCTTTCTGGGCGACCAGCAGCCGGCTCTGCAAAGGCTGTCGAGTGCGCATCAATTGCGTGCCTTTGAATCCCGCGGCCAGCAGCATTTGCTGCAGGTTCTCGGGCGTCCGCGGTCTGCCGCGACCCATGGCGAGCAGATAAAAACCAAAGTAGGCATCGCCAACCGTAGCCGCGCCCGGCGTCCCCGACATCGGCTCGGCCAGCAGCAGAACACCCTCAGCCGGCAGCGCCCGGTAGGCGGCCCGCAGCAGCGCCATGGCTGCATCGTCGTTGTGGTCATGAATGACGCGCACCAGCGACAGTACATCCGCGCCGTCTGGCAACTCGTCCGTGAGGAAATTGCCGCTGATGGCGCGCGTGCGCGGGCCGAGTCCGAGAGCCTCGAAGCGCAACGCCGCGGTCTTCGCCACCGGCGGCAGGTCGAACAACATCAGTTGCAGATGCTGCGCGCGCTTCGATGCCTCGATGAGAAAGCTCCCGTCGCCCCCACCCACATCGAGCAGGCAACGATGCTTTTGAATCGGGTAGGCATCGAGGACCTCACTGGCCACCAGCGGCTGCGAACTGGACATGAGCGCCGTGTAATCGGGCCCCGGCCGGCCCGATGCCCCGGCCGGCTCCTCTGCAGAATAGGTCCAATATTTCGCGAGTTCGGTCTTCGGCGCGTTGCCGCGCAGCAGACCGACCGGATCATGCAGATCCACGTACAGCAGACTGTGGTGCTCGACCATGGCACCCACGGCCGGATTGCCCACCAGCGCCGCGCCGAGTGCGCCCAAGCCGTAGCGCTCGGCCGAGCGCTTCTCGACCAGCCGCAGTGAAACGGCGGCATCCAGCAGGCGCTGAGTGGAATCCAGCGGCAGACTCAGCCGGGCGGCGATGCCTGCCGCGCTTTGCGGCTCCTCCGCCAGCAGATCGAACAACTTGAGCCGCACGCAGGCGAACAGAATCTGCGAATACACGAATCCCGCGCACACGTCGAACAGCGCCCGGGCGCGGCGCCTGGCGGTGGGTCGGGTCAGAGGAAACGCGGCGGCCCAGCGCTGAAATCGGGGACTCGACAGCCAGCGGTCACGAATCGCGAGAACTCGATCCGACCAGGCCATGCGGATTTATGCAGCCGGTCTCGCCAACTCACGCGGTAACAGGCGGCTGGCTTCTGCCAGGATGTGGGCGCGCAGGTCCGATGCGCCCGGACATTTGGGGATGGACTCGATCGCGGAGCCGACCAGATCTTCGAGACGGCTCACGGCGGTCGCGATGCCGAGCTTGTGCACCGCGTTGGGCCGGCCGAGCACATGGTCGCGCCCTGTCGGCTTGCCCAAATCCCGCTCGCTCAGGACGACGTCACGGATGTCGTCGGCAATCTGATAAGCCTCGCCGATGCGCTCTCCCAGCGCGTGCCATGGCGCCTCGTCCCAGCCGGCCGAGCAGGCGCCGGCTGCGGTGGCCGCCGCAAACAGGGCGCCGGTCTTGGCCTTTTGATACTCGGTCAGGGATATTTTCGCCTCGCTCTCCCAGGCCTGCCCGGCGATGATTCCACCCGGTGCGCCCACCGAGCGTGCCAGAATGGCGATCAGTGCAGCGAGACGCTGCGGTGCGACCTGCGAGGCCACTGCGATCGACTGAAAACCCAGCACGATCAACGCATCGCCCACCAGCACGGCGATCTGCTCGCCGTAGGCCTTGTGCACCGACGGCTTGCCGCGGCGAAGCGCCGCGTCGTCGAAGCACGGCAGGTCATCGTGCACCAGGGAGGCACAGTGCAACAGTTCGATGGACGCGGCTACCGCCGCGGACAGGGCCGGCTGGTCATCGCCGCAGGCCCGTGCCACGGCGAGGCACAGTCGCGGACGTATTCTGGCGCCACCGGGGATCACCGCGTAGCGCATCGCAGCCGTCAGCGATGGCGGGCCATCCGATCCTTGTGCAAGCCCGATTGCTTGGGCCAACGAGCGCTCAACTCGCGACATGGAATCCACGGCAGCTCCTGTCAATTGTAAATTCTTCTTGTCACATCCGGCTGTCAGATAATATAGACACGACCGTCAGCATCGTCAACGATTATTGAAATGATTCAGCGGGGAGTTCCAAAAATTGCGCAGCTCGCGGATAGCGGTCATTGGAGCCGGCATCGCAGGCCTGGTTGCCGCGCTGGAATTGGCCGCGGCCGGCTTCGAGGTCTGCCTGTTCGAACGCAGTGCCTCGCCGGGCGGCAAGATGCGCGAAATCGAAGTGGGCGGCCGGCGCATGGACGCCGGACCGACGGTATTCACCCTGCGCGAGGTATTCGACGAGATCTTTGCGCATGCGGGAGACAGCCTGGACGCGCATCTGAAGCTGGTGCCGGCGCGGGTGCTCGCCCGTCACGCCTGGAGTGCCGGCGAGCGGCTCGATCTGTATGCGGACCTGCGGCAGTCGGCCGACGCCATCGGCCGGTTTGCCGGCCGCTCCGAGGCGGAAGGTTTCGTGCGATTCGCCGCCCAGGCGCGGCGCATTTTTACCACGCTGGAGCAGACCTTCATCCGGGCCGCGCGTCCGACGCCCTTCGATCTGGTGCGGCGCGCCGGTTTCGGCGGTCTGGGCGAGCTCTTGAACATCAATCCGTTCACGACGCTGTCCCAGGATTTGAAGCACTTCTTCGCCGATGCGCGCCTGCGCCAGCTCTTCGGCCGCTATGCCACGTATTGTGGATCTTCGCCCTTCCAGTCGCCGGCCACCTTGATGCTCATCGCGCATGTGGAGCAGGCCGGCGTGTGGTATGTCGAGGGCGGCATGCACCGCCTGGCGGCGGCGCTCGCCGCGGTGGCGGCCCGTCACGGCGCGGCGCTCAACTACTCGACGGAGATCGCCAGGATCCACGTGGAGGGCGCGCGGGTCAGCGCGGTGGAAACCGCCGGCGGGGAGAGAATCGCCGTCGATGCGGTGGTCTGCAACGCGGATAACGGCGCGCTCGCAGCGGGGCTGTTCGGACCGGCGGCAGCCCGCAGTGTGCGCCCGACAGCGCGCGCAGCCCGCTCGCTGTCCGCCGTGACCTGGAATATGCTCGCACGCACCGAGGGATTCGAGCTGGCACGGCACACGGTATTTTTCAGCGCCGATTATGCGGCGGAATTCGACGACATATTCCGGCGCGGACGGCTGCCCTCCGGACCGACCGTCTACGTCTGTGCGCAAGACCGATGCGATCCGGGCGGGGAATCGCTGGCGGCGGAGCGGCTGTTCTGCCTGGTCAACGCCCCGCCCACCGGCGATGTTCATCCATTCGAATCAGCGGAGATCGAGCAATGCGAATCGCGAGTTTTCGAACTGCTGCGGACATGCGGATTGACGGTACATCGCACCTCGGCCCCGCAGGTGACCACTCCCGCGGATTTCGAGCGGCTGTATCCGGCGACGGGCGGTGCGCTCTATGGACCGGCCTCCCATGGATGGAGAGCATCCTTCGTCCGGCCGGGTTCCCGCAGCTCGATCCCGGGACTGTATCTGGCAGGCGGCAGCACGCATCCGGGAGCCGGGGTGCCGATGGCGGCCACCTCGGGCCGTCTCGCGGCGGCCAGCATCGTGGAGGATCACACTTCGATTCGCCGGTCCCGCCCGGTGGCTATGCCTGGTGGTACCTCGATGCGTTGAGCGATGACGGCGAGTCCGGACTGACGCTGATCGCGTTCGTGGGCAGCGTCTTTTCGCCCTATTACGCATGGGCACGGCGCCGCGGAGCAGCCGACCCAATGAATCACTGCGCGTTCAATGTGGCGCTCTATGGGGCGCGTGGTGGGCGCTGGGCGATGACCGAACGCGGACGTTCGGCCGTGCAGCGCAATTCATCCAGTCTTGCCATCGGTGGCAGTTGCATGCGCTGGACCGGCGCGACGCTCGAGATCCGGATCGATGAGATTTGCGCGCCGCTGCCGCGCCGCGTGCGCGGCACCATCCGCGTCACACCGCGTGCACTTTGCGAGCGAAACTTTGATCTGGACGGCGCCGGCCGGCATCGCTGGTCGCCGCTTGCGCCCTCCGCACGCATCGACGTGCAGCTCGACGAACCGGCCCGCAACTGGCAGGGGTCGGCGTATCTGGATTCGAATGCCGGAGATGAACCCCTGGAGGACGGCTTCGCCTCGTGGACGTGGTCGCGCGCCCACGTGCCCGACGGCACGGTGGTGCTGTATGACGTGGTGCCGAGGAATTCCCCGCCGCGCACCCTCGCACTGAAATTCGATCACGGCGGTGGAGCCCAGGACATCGAACCGCCCTCGCCCGTGGCACTCGATCCGAGCGGCTGGCGGGTGCAGCGCCATACCCGGGCCGACGACGGCTTTCGGGCGCGGGTGTCAAGAACTCTCGAGGATGCGCCCTTCTACAGCCGCTCGCTGATCCACACCCACCTGCTGGGCGTGCCCGCGGAGGCCATTCACGAGAGCCTCTCGCTGGACCGCTTCAGGTCCCGCTGGGTGCAATGTCTGCTGCCGTTTCGCATGCCGCGCTTTTCATGAGGCATTCATTGCCGCACGCTGCGATCGCTCGCGCCGTTCCAGCCGTTCGAACAGGTCGATCAGCCAGATCACCCGATCCTCCACCCGCGGCCAGCGCACCCGCAGGCGCGCCGGCTTCGCCGCCGCCGCGGCGGGCGCCGCAGCATCCGGGGGTGTCAGCGCATCGAGCAGGAATTGCGCCTCGGCCAGCACGACCGCGGGAAGCGGCGGCGCGGCGCGCGCCGTTGCAATCACGCTTGCACCGAGAATACGCGCCTTGCGCGGCCAGGGCACGACGGCTCGGCGGTTGACCGAGTCCATTCCGAGCCGCGCCAGCTCGTGGCCGATCTCGGCGTACAGCAGGCGGGCTGCATACATGCCGGGCCGGCACGCCGTCGGCAGCTTCGCGAGCCCGAGATCCGCGCGCGCGTAGAGTTGGTTCGCGATCTGCAACAGCTGTTCAATCACCCCGGACAATTCGCGGCTGAACGTCGGCCGCGCCAGCCAAAGATCCGGGTCGATGCCGGCGGCGCGCAGCCAGGCAAGCGGCAGATACAGGCGTCCCAAACGGGCATCCTCGCCGACGTCGCGTGCAATGTTGGTCAATTGCATGGCGACCCCAAGATCGCAAGCGCGCGCGATCAAGACCGGATCATGCACGCCCATGATCATGGCCATCATGGCGCCGACCGTGCCCGCCACCCGCACCGCGTACGCAGTCAGCGACGGCAGATCCTCGTAGCGGCGGTTCACCGAATCCCATTCGAAGCCCTCGAGCAGGGCAGCCGGGAATGCCTGCGGTATCGCATACCGTGCCGCCGTGTCCGCGAAAGCCCGGTCGGCTGCGATGTCGAACGGTTCGCCGCGGTAGATGCGATCGAGCCGCTCGCGCAAATCCTGCAGGGCGAGGGCGCGATTGCTGCCGTAGTCGATGGCATCGTCGGCCATGCGGCAAAACGCATACAGCCCGGTTGCGGGCAATCGCACCTGCTTCGGCAGCACCAGTGATGCCACGAAGAACGATCTAGACCCGCCGCGCAGCATCGCACGGCAGGCCGCGACGTCGGCAAAGGAGGCAAAGGTGCTATCGCTTGAACGCATCGGCATGCGGGACCACTGCATCAAGAACGCGCGCGGAAGAAATCACCCCGGGAAGGCCGGCACCCGGATGTGTACCGGCGCCGACCAAAAACAAACCCTCCACATCCTCGCTTCGATTGTGCGGCCTGAACCACGCGCTTTGCGACAGGATCGGTTCGAGCCCGAAGGCGGCGCCGTTGACCGACGACAGCCGATCGCGAAAATCCAGAGGCGTCATGATGCGCGAACTGATCACATTATGCTTCAGACCCGGCAGCAAAGTCGCACCCAGGTGCTGCTCGATGGCCTGCCGGTAGCCCTCCGCCCGCGCACGCCAGTCGACATCGGCGCCGAGATGCGGAACCGGGGACAGCACGTAGAACGCATCGCAACCGGGCGGTGCGAGCGAGGTGTCGGTGGCCGTCGGCCGGTGCAAATACAGGCTGAAATCCTCGGCCAGCACCTTTCGATCGAAGATGTCGCGCAGCAATTCGCGATAGCGTGGACCCACCAGGATGGTGTGATGCGGCACGTCCTCGTATTTGCAGCGGGTCCCGAAATACCAGATGAACAGGCTCATTGAGTATCGCGCGCGCCGCAATTTCCGATCGGTCCAACGGCGCCTCGCCGATTCCGGCAGAAGCTGCGCGTAGGTCGCGGCCGAATCGGCGTCGGATACGACGATGTCCGCCGCGATCTGCTCGCCGCTCGACAGCCTGACGCCCGCGGCGCGGCGACCGACGAGCATGATTTGCGCCACGTCCGCCCGATAGCGCAGACGGCCGCCCTGCCCCTCGATCAACCGGACCAGGCCCTTGACGATGCTTCCGGTGCCGCCCATGGCGAAGTGCACGCCCCATTTGCGCTCCAGAAACGCGATCAATCCATAGATCGACGTGGTGGTGAAGGGATTGCCGCCCACGAACAGGGGATGAAAGCTGAGTGCGAACCGCAGCCGTGGATCCTTGACGTAGCTGGCGGCCAGGCCGTGGATGGTCAGATAGCTTCGCAGCCGCAGCAATTCCGGCGCGAGGCGCACCATGTCCATGATGGAATCGAAGGGCACGGCGCCCAGGCGCTCGAACGCGACTTTGTAGATTGCTTCGCTCGCCTGCAGGAAGCGCCGGTAACCGTCCAGATCCGCCGGTGCGAAGCGGTTGATCTGCTCCGCCATGGAGGCATCGTCGGCGGAGCAGTCGAGAATCGATCCGTCGTCAAATTGTATGCGATAGAAAGGATGCATCGACCGCAATTCCACATCGTCCGCCAGATTGCGATTGCACAGCCGCCACAGCTCCTCGAATAGAAACGGCGCGGTGATGATGGTGGGCCCGGCATCGAAGGTGAATCCGTCCTGCCTGAAGACGCCGGCCCGTCCGCCCGGCCCTTCCAGCCGCTCCAACACGGTGACGCGGTAGCCGCGTGCGCCGAGCCGGATCGCGGCGGCGAGCCCCCCGAATCCGCTGCCGATGACGACGGCGTGCGGCCGCAACATGCCGTTCTCGTCGGACACGTGCACGGCTGCGGACACGTCTACGGCTGCGGACACGTCTAGGACTGCGGACACGTCTATGGCCGCGCTTGCGACGCGGTGCGGTTCCCGGCGCGATCGCTCGTTTCTTGGCGGCGTTTGCGCAGCCTGCCGCGAATCCGCAGCCGGCTGATCAACGGCAGACGATCGACGAACAATATGCCGCGCAGATGATCCATCTCGTGCTGCAGGCACACGGCGGGTAGACCCTCGAGGTCTCGCACCTGCGGTGCGCCCGTACGGTCGTGGAAGCCAACACGGATCCTCGTCGGCCGTTTGACGTTATCGACGATGCCGGGCAGCGACAGGCAGCTTTCCTCGACCAGGCCGACGGCGCTGCCCGTCAGGGTCTGTGGATTGATGAACACCTGCGGCGCATCGCCGCCGTGCGACACGTCGATCGCCACGATCTGCCTGTGCACGTCGACCTGCGTGGCGGCCAGACCGATCGCCCGCGAGGCATGCAGGGTTTCGAGCATGTCGTCGATCAGCCGCCCGAGATCGGCGTCGAAGTCGCTCACCGGCAATGCCCTGATGCGCAGCCGCGGGTCGGGGTACTCAAGAATGGTGAGGCGGGTCATGATGGCATCGTCGGGGCGGTCGGCAAGCGGGCGACCCGTCAGCGATGCTCCAGCGCCGGGGCTTCCGCGACGCGCGGCTCCCGCGTCGCCATGACGAGCGGTGCCATCGCCACGATCGTGAAGATCAGCAGCACGATTTCGATCGCATACACGGTGGAGTAGCCGCCGGCGGGTCCGCCGAGTACCGACGCCGGATTGGCTCCCTCGGCACCGGTGACAAGATCACGCACGATGCCACCCAGCGCCACGGCGACGCCGGCCGCGGAGGCCTGCACCGCGCCCCAGGCGCCCAGCGCCAGACCGCGCTGATCGGCGGGAGCACGATTCATGGTGGCGGTCAGGGTGCCATGTCCGAACAGGCCGGCGCCGAAGCCGATCAACAGCGTACCGAGGACGAAAAACGCCGGCGAGTTGAGCGGTGCCGCGAGGATCACGCACACGAAGGCCGGTATTCCGAACAGGGCACCGGCGCTCGCCATGCGGAACGGATCGGCGCCGCGGCTCAGCACCCGGGAGGCGAGCCCGAAGCCGCACAATCCGCCGAGCGCCAAGGTGGCGGTGAGTTTCGTGGTGGTACCCACCGTCAGATGCAGAACCTGCCCGCCATAGGGTTCGAGCAGCACATCTTCCATGCTGAACGCCATGGTGCCGATGCCGACGGCGATCAGGCGGCGCAGCGCGCGATCCCCGTCACGGAAACTCGACCAGGATTCCCGGAACGTCGGCGTGCGCGCCGGCGCAGTCGCCAGGCGTCGCGGCCGGCGCGCTTCCTGCTTCCACAAGGCGATGACGTTGAGAATCATGGTCGCGAGCGCGGACCCCTGTATCACCTGCACCAGTCGGCCGGGCGTGAAATTGGCGAGCGCGGCCCCGAAGAACAGGGCGCTGGCGATCATGCCCACCAGCAGCATCACATACATCAAGCCGACCACCTTGGGCTGCGACTCGACCGGCGCGAGGTCGGTGGCGAGTGCGAGGCCGACGGTCTGGGTGGTGTGCAGCCCGGCCCCGACCAGCAGAAATGCCAGGCCTGCCCCCAATCGACCGATCCAGATGGGAGCGTGGCTGGCATTGCCGCCTCCCGAGAGCACCAGCAGCGCGAATGGCATGATTGCCAGGCCGCCGAATTGCACCAGCGTGCCCTGCCAGATGAACGGCACGCGCTTCCAGCCGAGCTCCGACCGGTGGGTGTCGGAGCGAAAGCCGATCAAGGCGCGGAATGGCGCAAAGATCAGCGGCAGCGAAATCATGATGGCCACCAGCGAGGCCGGCACATCCAGTTCGACGATCATGACGCGATTGAGGGTGCCGATCAGCAGCACCAAGGCCATGCCGACCGAAACCTGGAACAGCGACAAGCGCAGCAGCCGGCTGAGCGGCAACTCGGCCGTCGCGGCGTCGGCAAACGGCATGAAGCGGGGTCCGAACGCCACCCACGAACTCATGACTTTCCGGCTGATCTTGTTCATCGGGACGCGCGCCGTGGAAAGTCAAGGGTCGGGATCCTGACGATCCCGACCCTTGGTTCCATCTGTCGGCGTATGCCTACTGGTTGGAGGCCACCATCGGCGATGCAGGAGCCACGACGGCCGCCGTGTGCTTCTTGGCGCCGCCCTGCCAGTAGTCGGGATACCAGGTGGTATGCGACAAAATGGCGTAGTGCACGCACAGTGCAATGAATAGGACCGTGCCCAGAAACAACGGCAGACCGACGGTGGGTTTGACCACCAGCCAAATTCTTGCTTGGTTCATGTTCGGTCCTCGTTAATGCAGCCAAGGCGTATAGATATAGGCCAAAATGTGCGCCACGATGGCGATCGCGAAGAATATCCGCGTACCGTCGATGACGTGCTTATGAAGTTCCTCGGCTTCCGCCAAGGTCAGCCCGGTGGGCCAAACTCTGTTGGGATCATCTGCCATTGCGATTACTCCTTAAAGAAAGGTTCTTGAATCAACTGCAGCCAATTCGTGCTCGACCCGCACGCGGGTTCTCATCGCTGCGCTCCGCAGACGAGGAAAATTGGAATTGCGCTGAAGCGCGTGAAGCTTGGCCGCCCATAGGAATCTTTTTTTCTTGTGCACCCAAGGTAACTTCAAGGCCTCATTCAATAATCTGCCCGGGTTTGAACTCCCCGAAGACCCGAAAATACCCAGAGATCATAGAAATGTAACGAAAAATTGTCAAATGAAGTTGTAAATCTGACATGACATTTTTGCTGGATGGCGGCAGCCCTTGGGGCCCGCCGGCCAATCCGCGGGATCAACGGAAGATCTGCATCAGCAACTCGGAAAATTTCTGCGGCTGTTCCTCGTGCGCCAGGTGACCTAGTCCGGGCAGCTCGATCAATGTGCCGCCGTTGAGCTTGGGCAGCAGGTCGCGGCCTTGCGCGGGCGGCACCGTGCGGTCCTCCTCGCCCACGATCAAGGTGAGCGGCTGCGTCAATCGCCGCAGCCGGCCCTCGAGACCTGCGAGATTCCAATGGCTCATCATGCACAGCGCACCTGCGACATGGCTCGGCTCGCGCACCAGACGCACGTACAGCGCGAGCCCTTCGGCGTCCAACTTCGATCCTGTGGAATCGAGCACCCGCGCCACGGCAGCCGGATCGCCGGCGCCCCACGCGATCAGCTGCGACACGAACGGCGCCCTGCTGAACAGCCGGGCCAACGGGGCAAATACCACACCGGCGCCGCCACCGAACGGCATGAACGCACCGTTGATGCTGACAATGGCGCGAGCCGCGAGGCGGCCGTCGAGCGCCATCCGGCAGAGAATCGCCGCGCCGGCGGAATGCCCGGCGCAGAACACGGGCTCGAGTTGCAGCGCCTCCAGAAGCCGTGAGTGCGATTCACTCATTCCCTCGAGTGAGCAGCCGGCGCCGCCGGCGGGTTCGGTGAAGCCGTGACCGGGCAGATCCGCCGCAACCACGGTGAAGCGCTGGGCCAGCAGCGGCAGCATGTGCCGCCAGGAATGCGTCGAGGCGCCGGTGCCGTGCACCAGTATCAACACCGGTCCGGTGCCTGCCATCTGCACATGCCAGCGCAGATGCCCGGCACGCACGAATCGGCTGAATTGATGATTCGGCCAGGTGGTGCCCTCGCGTTGCCAGAACGCCGCCTTGTCCAACGAACCTATACCAGCCGCGCCGCTGCCGGTACGAGCAACAGCTCGCGGCCGTGTGTGATCACGAATTGCTTGAAGGCGGCGGCGGTCGGCGACAGCCGCTTCCTGGCCAGATGCGCCACATGCCAGAGCCGGACCACCGGCATGCTGCGCACGTCAAGCACGACGAGCCGCTGAGTCTGGATCTCCAGATTGATGGTATGTCGGGAAATGAAGCTCAGACCCATTCCTGCCATGACGGCTTGCTTGATGGTTTCATTGCTGGCCATTTCCATTCCCACCTTGATCGCCAGATTCCGTTCCTCGAAGAATTGCTGCATGGCCAGCCGCGTGCCGGAACCAGGTTCGCGCACGATGAACATCTCCCGGGCCACCTCCGCCTCGGGTATCCGCCGGCGCGACGCCAGGGGATGATCGGGAGCGGCGATTATGACATGGGGATTTTGCGCGAAAGGCTCCGCGATCGTATCCAACGACTGCGGCGAGCGCCCCATGATGGCCAGATCGACTTCGTTGGCGACGAGCTGCTCGATCACGGAATTGCGATTGTTCACGGCCAGTCGGATCTCCACCAGCGGGTGCTCCTCGCGAAACTTGGCGAGCAGCCGGGGCGCGAAATACTTCGCCGTGCTGACCACCGCAAGATTGATCCGGCCGCGGCGCAGGCCCTTGAGGCCGTCGAGGGCATCCTCGGCGTCCTTCAACGAGCGGAGGATCTCGCGGGCGCGTGCCAGCAGCTCCTGGCCCGCTTCGGTGACGAACAGCTTCTTGCCGAGGCGTTCGAACAGCGGGAGCCCGGCGTTGATTTCCAATTCCTTGATGTGCATTGAGACCCCGGGCTGCGTGAGGTGCAGCAGCTCGGCGGCTTTGGAGAACGAACCGGTTGCGGCGGCCATCTCGAAGACTTTGAGCTGACGCAGGGAGACGTGCTGGATGGACATAATTCCTTGGTATACGTACGTATAAGTAAAAGCTTATGCGAAATTGAAGCATTATTGATTATCACTTATGCCGGCGGCGGAATACAGTCCCCGGCAAGACCTGACCGATCAGGCCAGGCCAACCAGTTTAAGGAGCCGCTGAATGGGGAATCCAGCAGATCGCTACAAATCCGGGGTCATGCCCTACGCCAAAATGGGCTATTGGGATGCCGATTACGTGCCGAAGGACACGGACGTCATCGCGGTGTTCCGCATCTCTCCGCAAGACGGGGTGGATGCCATTGAAGCCGCGGCCGCCGTGGCCGGCGAGTCTTCCACCGCCACGTGGACCGTGGTGTGGACCGACCGCCTGACCGCCTGTGATCTCTACCGGGCCAAGGCCTACCGGGTGGATCCGGTCCCGGGATCACCGGGACAATACTTTAGCTATATCGCCTATGATCTTGCTTTATTTGAAGAAGGATCCATTGCCAACCTCACGGCATCCATCATCGGCAATGTCTTTGGTTTCAAGCCCCTGAAGGCGCTGCGCCTCGAGGACATGCGCATGCCGGTGGCCTATCTCAAGACCTTTCAGGGGCCGCCCACGGGCATCGTGGTTGAACGCGAAAGGCTGGATAAATTCGGGCGCCCCCTGCTCGGCGCCACCACCAAGCCCAAACTGGGACTGTCCTCGAAGAACTACGGGCGAGTGGTTTATGAGGCGCTCAAGGGCGGCTTGGACTTCGTCAAGGACGATGAAAACATCAATTCGCAGCCCTTCATGCATTGGCGAGACCGGTTCCTGTACTGCATGGAAGCCGTCAACAAGGCGTCCGCGGCAACCGGCGAGGTCAAAGGCCATTATTTGAACGTGACCGCGGCCACCATGGAGGACATGTACGAACGCGCGGATTTCGCGAAGCAGCTCGGATCCTGCATCGTCATGATCGATCTGGTCATCGGCTATACGGCCATCCAATCCATGGCGAAATGGGCGCGCCGCAACGACATGATTTTGCACCTGCATCGTGCGGGGCACGGCACCTACACCCGGCAAAAGACCCACGGCGTTTCCTTCAGGGTCATCGCCAAGTGGATGCGCATGGCGGGGGTGGATCACATCCATGCCGGCACCGTGGTCGGAAAGTTAGAAGGCGACCCGAATGTTATCAAGGGGATATACTCTGTTTGTCGAGATGACATTACAAAACAGAACTTCGAACGGGGTGTGTTCTTCGATCAGGACTGGGCCGGATTGCGCAAGGTCATGCCGGTGGCTTCGGGCGGCATTCACGCCGGCCAGATGCATCAGCTGATCACCTATCTGGGCGAGGACGTGGTGCTGCAATTCGGCGGTGGAACCATCGGACACCCGATGGGCATTCAAGCCGGGGCGACGGCCAACCGGGTGGCCTTGGAAGTGATGATCAAGGCGCGCAACGAGGGTCGCGACATCTGGAATGAAGGACCGCAGATTCTGGCCGAAGCCGCCAAATGGTGCTCGCCGCTCAACGCCGCCCTCGAGACATGGAAGGACGTCAGCTTCAATTACACCTCGACGGACACCGCGGATTTCGTTCCGACGGCGACGCCGGCCTGATCACATAGGAGCCAACAAAGATGCGCATCACTCAGGGCACGTTTTCATTTCTCCCGGAACTGACGGACAAGGAGATTCGCGCGCAGGTTGACTATGCGCTGTCCCAGGGCTGGGCCATCAGCGTGGAATACACCGATGATCCCCATCCGCGCAATTTCTACTGGGAGATGTGGGGCAACCCCATGTTCGATCTGAAGGACGGAGCCGGCGCAATGATGGAGATTCTCGCCTGTCGCAAGGCGCATCCCAAGATCTATATCCGGGTGAACGCTTTCGATTCGACCCGCGGCTTCGAGACGACGCGCCTGTCGTTCATCGTCAACCGGCCGGCAGAGGAGCCAGGCTTCGCGCTCAAGCGCACCGAGACCGGCGGCCGCAACATCCAATACACGATAGAGAGCTATGCCGCCCAGTCGCCCGAGGGGCGGCGCTACTCATAGGGAGTTCCCTTGAACGAACTCGAGGACTTGAACGAGCTCGTTGATCTGGAGGCGCTGCTGGCCGAGTCACAGGTCGACGAGGTGCTGGATGAACTCGAGACCGAGCTGATCGGCCTGAAGCCCGTCAAGGCAAGGGTCCGTGAGATCGCCTCGCTGCTGCTGATCGAGCGTGCCCGCAAGTCGCTGGGGCTGGATGGCGGGTCACCCTCGCTCCACATGTCGTTCACCGGCAATCCGGGCACCGGCAAGACCACGGTGGCCATGCGCATGGCGCAGGTTCTGCATCGGCTGGGTTATGCGCGCAAGGGACATCTGGTGGCGGTCACCCGGGACGATCTGGTCGGGCAATACATCGGACACACGGCGCCGAAGACCAAGGATATATTGAAGAAGGCCATGGGAGGCGTGCTGTTCATCGATGAGGCCTATTATCTCTACCGGCCGGAGAATGAGCGTGATTATGGTCAAGAGGCCATCGAAATACTGCTCCAGGTCATGGAGACTCAGCGGGACGATCTGGTGGTGGTGGTCGCCGGCTATGCGGACCGGATGGAGACGTTCTTCAGGTCCAATCCGGGCCTGTCGTCGCGCATCGCCCATCACCTGGAATTTCCGGACTATTCGGCGGAGGAATTGGAGCTCATTGCGCAGCGTATGCTGGCCCAGATGCAATACCGGTTGAGCGCAACGGGCATCGCGGCCCTCAGGGAGTATATTCCCCTGCGCATGCGCCGTCCGCATTTTGCCAACGCCCGATCCATTCGCAATGCTCTCGACCGCGCGCGGTTGCGCCAGGCGAACCGGCTGTTCGGACAAAAGTCAGCCAGGCTGACGCGTGACCAATTGATGACCATCGAAGGCGAGGATCTGCGCGCCAGCCGGGTGTTTTCTTGAGGCTCAAGGCGCTGATATTCGACGTTGACGGCACCCTGGCGGACACCGAGGATGCACATCGCTGCGCCTTCAATAGCGCATTCGAGGAACACGGCTTGGACTGGAATTGGGGCCGGCCGCTGTACGCCGAGTTGCTCGCGACCGCGGGCGGCAAGGAGCGGCTCGCCGCCTACATCGATACGTTGCGTATCGATCCGGCCGGGCGCGAGGCGCTCGCTTGCCGCATTCCGGCGATCCACGCCGCGAAGACCGCGCTATACACCGGCATAATCGCCGCTTCCCGAATACCCTTGCGCGACGGCGTCGTGCGCCTGATGGACGAGGCGCGCGCGGCGGGTGTGCAGCTGGCCATAGCCACCACAACGAGCCTCGCCAACGTTGAGGCGTTGCTGCACGCCAGCCTGGGCCCCACGGCGCTCGATCGGTTCTCGGTGATCGGTGCGGCTGACCAGGCGAAGCGCAAGAAACCGGCTCCCGACATCTATGATTACGTGCTGGGCGAACTCGCGCTCGACCCGATGAATTGCGTGGCCATCGAGGATTCCGCCAACGGCCTGGCGGCGGCCAAGGGCGCCGGCCTGTTCACCGTGGTGACACCGAGTTACTGGACCCGATCGGAGGATTTCTCCTCTGCCGATCTGGTATTGCCGACGCTTGGTTCCGCGGCGCGACCGCTGACTCATCGCGCCGCGGAGCTCGCGGGTCACACGCTGCTCGGAATCCGCGAATTGGAACGGCTTTTGGGCGGCCATCAACGAATGCCCGCAGGACATCAATACAAGGAAGCAGCGGGGAGACCATGAGCACCCGAGAAAAGACCATCACCGAATTCATGATCGAGGAGCAGCGGCGATTTCCCGAGGCAACCGGGGATTTCACCGCGCTTCTCAATTACGTGCGCCTCGCCTGCAAGCGCATCAGCTTCATTGTCGGCCGCGGCGCGCTCGCCGGTGCGCACGGTTCGGCCCAGGCCACCAACGTGCAGGGCGAAACCCAGATGAAGCTCGACGTCATGTCGAACGACATTTTCCTGCGCACCAGTGAATACGGTGGCCATCTCGCCGGAATGGTGTCGGAGGAGTTGGAGGAACCCTACCAGATTCCGCCCGAGTATCCGCGCGGCCGTTATCTTCTGTGCTTCGATCCGCTCGACGGCTCGAGCAACATCGACATCAACGCGCCCGTGGGCAGCATATTCTCGGTGCTGCGTGCGCCGCAGGGAACCGAACCGCCCACCGCCGCGGATTTCCTGCAGCCGGGATCGAGGCAGGTGTGCGCGGGCTACGCCATTTACGGCGCCACCACGATGCTGGTGATGACCGTCGGGCGCGGTGTGCACGGATTCACACTGGACCGGGGCTTCGGCGAGTTCATCTTGACCCATCAAAACATGCGGATTCCCGAGGAGACCAGTGAATTCGCCATCAACGCCTCGAACGAGCGATTCTGGGAGCCGCCGGTCAAGCGCTACGTCGTGGAATGCCTGGCCGGCCACGGCGGCGTTCGCGGCAAGGATTTCAACATGCGCTGGATCGCCTCGCTGGTCGCGGAGGTTCACCGCATACTGATCCGGGGTGGCCTGTTCATGTATCCCAAGGACACCAAGGATCCGACCAAGCCGGGACGCCTGCGCCTGCTGTACGAGGCCAATCCCATGGCAATGCTGGTTGAGCAGGCCGGAGGAGCGGTCTCCGAAGGCCGCTCGCGCATGCTGGATCTGGTGCCGACCGCGCTGCATCAGCGCGTGCCGGTGATCCTGGGCTGCAAGGCGGAGGTGGAGCGGATCGAGCGCTATCACATTGAGCATGATCAGGGGCTCGACCGCTCCTACAGCTCGCCGCTGTTCAAGGAACGCTCCTTGTTTCTGCAGAATTGAGGAGTCGCCATGTCCGCCAGACATCCCATCATCGCCGTCACCGGCTCGTCCGGAGCGGGCACCACATCGGTCACCCGCACCTTCAATTGGATTTTCCGCCGCGAAGGCGTCAATGCGGTCCTCGTCGAGGGTGATTCGTTTCATCGCTACAACCGCAACGAGATGAAGCTGAAGCTGGCCGAGGCCGCGGCCAAGGGCGATCAGCATTTCAGTCACTTTGGTCCGCAAAACAACCTGTTCAAGGAGCTCGAGGATCTGTTCAGAGGCTATGGGCAGACCGGCCGCGGCCGTATTCGCCGCTATTTGCACGACGAGAAGGAGGCAGCCCCGTTCAAGCAGGAGCCCGGCACCTTCACCGAGTGGCAGGATGTGCCGGAAGGCTCCGACCTGCTGTTCTACGAGGGCCTGCACGGCGCGCTCGTGACGCCCGAAGTCAATGTGGCGCAGCACGCGGACCTGACCATCGGCGTGGTGCCCATCATCAATCTGGAGTGGATCCAGAAACTGCACCGCGACCGGGAGACCCGCGGCTATTCCACCGAGGCCGTGGTCGACACCATCCTGCGGCGCATGCCGGATTACGTCAATTACATCTGTCCGCAGTTTTCACAGACGCACATCAACTTCCAGCGCGTGCCGACGGTCGACACGTCGAATCCGTTCACGGCACGCTACATCCCGGCGGCCGACGAGAGCTTTGTCGTGATCCGCTTCGCAAATCCCAAGGGAATCGATTTCCCGTATCTGCTCTCGATGATCCATGATTCGTTCATGTCGAGGCCCAACATCATCGTCGCACCCGGCGGCAAGATGGAACTGGCCATGCAGCTGATCCTCACGCCGATGATCCTGAAAATGATGGACATCCGCCGCCGCGCCATCGGCGCGGTGCCCGCCCGTTCGACGGTTTGACGCGCCTCAGGCGCCACCTGCACCCATCGTTTTGACGGCGCTCGACAGCGAGCGGGCGTCGGCGTACGGCAGCGGCAGGTAATTCGCGTGCATCCGGGCTGCGAGTTCGCGCGCCAGCGGGTTCGGCCGCGGCGATGTGTCGACGAACAATGCGGTGATCTTGGACAGATTCACGGCCCGCGCGGCGTACAGGGCCTGCGCATGCGCGAGTTCGCGGCCGGGAGTTCCGTCACGGGCGACATTGGCGCGTCCGTCGGTCAGCACCACCAGCGTCGGGGTCTCGCCGCGGCGCTGCGCCAGCGCCGCCAGTGAGTGCGCCGCGTCGAGTGCGGAGGCGAGCGGCGTTCCGCCGCCACCGGGCAGCCCTGCCAAGCCGCGCTTTGCACGCACTAGGGAGCGCGTCGGCGGCAGCAGGATTTCGGCCGATCGTCCTCGAAACGCCACCACAGCCACCTGGTCGCGGCGGATGTAGCAATCGGCCAGCAGCAATTCGACCGCGCCTTTGGCCTCCGCGAGACGGTTCAAGGCCGACGAACCCGACGCGTCGACGACGAAGATCGTCAGTGTCCGGGCGCGCTGCTTGTAGCGCGTCACCCGGAAATCCTCGGCGCTGATGCGAACCCGCCCGCCGTTTGCCAGGCTGCGGCCGCGCAAGGCCTGCCACGGCGCGGCCGCACGCAAGGTTTCGATCACGGAGAGCCGCAGGCACCCCTGAGGGGTTCCGGCCCGCACCCCTGCAGGCCGGCCTCGGGTCCCGGCCTGGCGCAGCGCGCCGGTCTTTCCGCCGGTCCGCGCGCGCGCGCCGCGATCACCCGATTGCTCGCGCAGGCGTGCGAGCAGGCCTGCCGGAATCGCGGACTGAGCCGCTTCGAGAACCATGTCCTTGAGGGCCTGGTGCGCATCCGCGGGAGCCCGTGGCGCTTCGGCTTTTTGCGCACCGTCCTGTGCCGGTTGCTCCGGTGCTTTATCGCCGTGCGCCGGCTTCTCCTGCTCCTCGGCTTGCGGTTGACCCGGCTGCTCGGGTGCAATGCTGGCCCGCGGCGCGAGCACCAACCGGCCCGCCAATGCCGCATCCTGTTCGGAGACCCGGGTGCGGCCATCGAGCGCGGCGGCAGCGCGTGCGGCGCGCAGCGCAAGCACTGATACCCTCGCCGATCCGGCGCCCAGCGACAACGCGGTTGCACACAGTGCCTGCAGCATCTCGGCGCTGATCTGCACGCGCGACAGAAGCTCACGGGCGGCGATGATCTGTCCGGGAGAATGCGCCGGCTGCAGCGTGACCCGCACGCTCAAGCCGCCCAAATCGATCCAGAAAGCCAGGCGATCGAGCAATGCGATGGGTGCGTACTCGTCGTCCGATGCGCCCTCGTCCAGCGCGACCACGCCGATCCGGGCGGCATTTCGAATCGTCACCCCCTCGCGCGGCAGGACGACCTCGCCGGCGTCGAGCACCGCAGCGATGCGCGCAACCGTGTCGGCCGTCAACCGTTCCGCCATGCTGAGTATGACCACACCGCCATCCGCTTCGGCGAGTATGCCGCGTTCGGCCACCGGCCGATTGGCTCTCAAAGTGGCCGCCAGATCCAGGCCGCCGAGCAACCTGCCATCCGGAATGTTGAACGGCACCCGGCGCCAGGGCGTCGCCGCCGGCAGCAACTGCCGCAGCATCAACAGCCATTGATCACGCGCCGGATGCAGCGGTGACCGCAGGCACACCCCGCCGGTGCCGGGGTCGACGGCGAAAATCGCCGCGGACTGCGCGGCATCGCTTTCGACGCTCATGGCGGCCGTCTCTCGCCGAACACCTCGAGCACCGCACGCTCGATGCGGGCCGATGAACCGGATTCATCCAAAGGATCGCGGCGCAGACGGTGCCGCAGTGCCGGCGGCGCGACCCGCCGCAAATGCGCCACCGCCACTTCGTCCGCCTGTTCGTAGCTGGCCAGCGCGCGTGCCGCACGTATCAGCGTCAATTCGGCCCGCAGACCGTCGGTGCCCAATTGCATGCAAAGCCTCGCCGCGCTTTCCAATACCGGGTCCGGCAGGACCATGCCGTGCAGGCGTTTGCGCCCCGCCACGATGCGCCGCCGCAGGCCGTCGTCCTGCCGCTTCCATTTGGCGATGAATTCGAGCGGATTGCGCTCGAACTCGTCGCGCCGCTTCACGACGGCGATTCTCTCGCTCAATTCGACGGGAGTCGAGACCTCGACCGATAGCCCGAACCGGTCGAGCAACTGCGGGCGCAATTCCCCCTCCTCGGGATTGCCGCTGCCGATGAGCACGAAGCGCGAGGGATGCCGCACGCTCAGCCCCTCGCGTTCGACCAGGTTCTCGCCGGATGCCGCCACGTCGATCAGCAGATCGACCAGGTGATCCTCCAGGAGATTGACCTCGTCGATGTATAAAAAGCCCCGGTTGGCGCGCGCCAGCAGTCCCGGCTCGAAGGCCTTCACGCCCTGGGCGAGGGCCCGCTCCAAATCCAGGGCGCCGACCACCCGGTCTTCGGTGACGCCGAGCGGCAGATCCACCACCGGCACCGGCACCAGGGCGTGCTTGAGCGGTCCTTGGCGGGCCCGCTCGCGGCACTCCTCGCACCACGCCTCGGCGGCGGAGGGGTCGCAACCGTAGCGGCAGCCGCTGACCGCCTGCATGGGCGGCAGCAGCGCTGCGAGCGCCCGCACGGCGGTGGACTTGCCCGTGCCGCGGTCGCCGAAAACCAGGACGCCGCCGATGCTGGAGTCCACGGCCGAACTGATCAGCGCAAGCTTCATTTCATCTTGCGCGACGATCGCCGAAAACGGAAACACGGGACGAGCGGATGTTTTCATTTGATTGGCGCGCATCTTACACGCAGCCCTTCGGTTGTCGCGGGCAGGCGCCGCTGCGCGGACAGATCACGCTGGCCGACGAACCCAGCGCGTCGGCTATCCAGGCGATGTTGAGGACCTGCGATACGGCGCGGATGCTGGCCGCGGCTTCCGCGGGGATGGGGCCGTCGCCGCCTCCTCGGCGGCATGATTCGGCGACCGCCGCGATGATCGCCTCGCCGTCATAGCCCTGGGCGACGAGCGCCGGGAACAGGTCGACACCAACCGACAGCACGTGAACCGCATCGACCGCATCGCGCGTGAGCAGGGAGTGGCAGCAATACAGACGGGTGCGTTTGCCGTCTTGCATGATGGAGATCTGCGAGGTGGGCTGCTGCAGGACGCTCTTCTCGGCCGGGGTCTGCTGCAGCAGCCTGAATACCGCCCAGCGCGGACAGGGATCCGAGGCGAGGCTCATGTTTCCCCACGGCAGGGGAATGCCGTTGCCGCGGTAGACCGCGTGCAGGAAGCCGGGCGGATAGGCGTCGAAGTAATGCCAGTGCCTGTATGGCGAAACGGCGGTCATGCGTCGCATGACCAGCGCGGGAGTGACGCCGAGCTTGTGACAGCCCGACACGCGGTGCGCCTCGCGGATCAGAAAGCGCCGGAAAGGAATGCGCGGGCACAGCAGCGCGCCGGCAAAAAAGCTGCACTCGAAGTCGCGCCAGGCGTGCAGGACGTCCTGGGCCCCCATGCCGGCTGTCGAGGCCGCCGTTTCGCCGTCGCCGGCCGGGGTGGCCAGATGAGGCGAGATGAGCCCGTCGCCATTGTGCAGGATCTTATGCCCGATGAAGAAGGCGAGCTCGTACTTGAGCCGCTCCTCCTGGTCGTGCAACCGGTTGTTCACCAACACCGTCCCCGGCGCTTCGAAGCGTGAACGCACTACGGTACGGCCGGGATCGTGCACCTCGGCGTCGAACCAGCGGGTCCGCAGACCATGACGAGCGCAGATCTCAAGCAGTGATTCGAGGCTGAGCGGCATTTCACGTTTGCCGCAGGCCTCGGCCGCCCGCTCGATGTCGGGAAAATGGTTGTGGCGGGTTTCCTGCCAGACGCGGATCAGCAGCTGCGCGAACTGCCGCCCGGTGGTGCCGGTCTGCGACAGCAGTTCCGGCAGCGCGTTCTGCAGCAGCTCATGCGAGAACAAAAACGCCGGTTCCAGCGGCATGGCTTCGAGTCCGCCGCGTTCGCGAGTGGCCGGCGCGGCCTCCACCTCGGTGTTCTCGTCGAGGAACCAGCGTGGCTCCTTGCTGAAGATCCCCGCGAGCATGTCCAGAGTCTGTGACGAGGGCATGCGTTTGCCGGTTTCGACCATGCTCAAATAGGACACGGAGGGCGCCCCCGCGGCGTCGATTTGCACGCAGCGGGCCGACAGTTCGTCCAGGGTCAGGCCGTTGCGCTTGCGCAAGGCCCGCAGCTTGGCGCCGAGGAAATGTCCCTGCCGCATGAGTCCCGCCATGAGAATCCTTTTGTGAACTTCACATTGTGAAATTTCTATTGTATAAATTTGCTATGATTTCACTTTAATCTTATCCCGGTGGGCGAGCAAGCGGTCAAAGCGCGCTGCTCGCCGATCCCGGAAGCACCCTTTTTAGGAGATTGTCGATGTCTGACGCAACGCCAAGTTCGAATCGCCCCGACGCCGATTGGGCCCACGACCCACGCTGGCGCGGGGTGAAGCGCCCCTATAACGCGACCGATGTCGCCCGCCTGCGGGGCAGCGTGCACATCGAGCATTCGCTGGCGCGCTTGGGTGCGGAGAAGTTCTGGCGTCAATTGCATAGTGAGCCGGTGATCGGCGCGCTCGGCTGCATGACCGGCAATCAGGCCATTCAGGCGGTGCAAGCCGGCTTGAAGGCGATTTACTGCTCGGGCTGGCAGGTCGCCGGCGACGCCAACTCGGCCGGCGAGATGTACCCGGACCAGAGCCTGTATCCGGTGGACTCGGTGCCGCGGCTGGTGGAACGCATCAACAACGCGCTGCTGCGCACCGACGAAATCCAGCATCTGGAGGGCGCGGGCGGCACCGATTGGCTGGTGCCGATCATCGCCGACGCGGAAGCCGGATTCGGCGGAAATCTCAATGCCTTCGAGCTGACCAAGTCGCTGATACGCGCCGGCGCCGCGGCGGTGCATTTCGAGGATCAGCTGTCCTCGGCCAAGAAATGCGGACACATGGGCGGCAAAGTGCTGGTGTCCACCGATGATGCCATCAACAAGCTGGTTTCCGCACGCCTCGCCGCGGATGTACTTGCAGTGCCCACCGTCGTAATCGCCCGCACCGACGCGGATTCGGCCAACCTGCTGACGTCCAACCACGATCCCCGTGACGCGCGCTTTCTCACCGGCGAGCGATCCAGCGAGGGGTTCTACTACGTCAAGGCCGGCATGGAGCAGGCGATCGATCGTGCCCTGGCCTATGCGCCGTACGTCGACATGCTCTGGTGCGAAACCTCGCGGCCCGATCTGGCCCAGGCCAAAAGCTTCGCCGAGGCGGTTCACCGCAAATTCCCGGACAAACTCCTGTCCTATAACTGCTCACCTTCGTTCAACTGGCAGGCCAATCTCAACGAGGCCACCATGAAGCATTGGCGCGAGGAGCTTGCGGCCATGGGCTACCGCTTTCAATTCATCACCCTCGCCGGCTGGCATGCGCTCAATCTGTCGATGTTCGAACTCGCCTCTGCTTACCGCAGCACCGGTATGTTCGGCTACTCGCAGCTGCAGCAGCGCGAATTCGGCGTCGAAGGCAGTGGGTACCGCGCGGCCAAGCATCAGGCATTCGTCGGCGCAGGCTACTTCGATGCCGTGCAAACGGTCGTGACCGGCGGCCAATTCTCCACCGGGGCGTTGGCCGGCAGCACCGAAGCGGAGCAATTCAGCTCATCCAGCCATGGGCCCGCGGCGAAGCGCGAAGTGGCATAACAGCCGCCGATGGCCTCCGTCGCGGCGCATGCGGGTGAGATTGCCGAGCAGTTCCGGCAATACAACGAGGAATTCGGCAGGATCACCCGCCGCGCCGCCCTGCATTTCATGTCATGCGATTGGCAGGGGGCGCAGCACGATTCGGTACAGCGCATCGAATTGTACGGGCGGTACGTCGTGCGCTGCGTCGCGGCCCTGTCGAAAACGCTCGACTCGCAGCGCGCGGACCCGGCGCTGTGGACAGAGATCCGGCGCGTTTACGGCGAAATCGTCCTGCGGCGCCCGGACAGCGATTTCTACCGCACCTTCTTCAATTCGGTGACGCGCGATTTGTTTGGTACGGTGGGCGTCAATGCCGATGTCGAATTTGGCGCCGCCAGCGTCGGCCGGGCGTCGGGATCCATGCCGATCCGGATCTACCGGGTCGGCGCGTCCCTGCCGGTCGCGGTCCGCGAACTGCTGGCCGACCTGCCGTTCGGTGCCTTCATCGCGGATCTCGACGGCGCCGTGCACCGCGTCAGCGCCGAGGTCGGGCGGCATTTCGACACCCATCGCCAGAGCGCGGCGCCGGAATCCATCGAATTGATGGAACCCCTCTTCTACCGGGGCGCCTGCGCCTTCGTGGTCGGCCGCATGATCGGCGAGGGCGTCATGACGCCGCTGGTCATCGCCTTCGGCAATTCTGCGGCCGGTGTCGACGTGGAAGCGGTGATGCTGTCGCGCGCCGACATCGCGTCGCTGTTCGGCTTCGCCCGATCGTATTTCCATGTGGATTTGCCGGTGGTGAGTGCGGCCATCACCTGGCTGCGCTCCTTCATGCCGCGCAAGCCCATCGACGAACTGTATACTGTTCTCGGACGCGCCAAGCAGGGCAAGACCGAGCGCTATTTCGCCCTCGACCGCCACCTGCAGACGTCGATCGATACCTTCGTGCATGCGCCCGGCGAACGCGGCCTGGTGATGATCGTATTCACCCTGCCCTCCCATGATCTGGTGTTCAAGGTGATCCGCGATCGCTTCGGTGAACCTAAGCGCTGCACGCGCGCCGAGGTGATCGAGCGATACCAGTTCGTGTTTCGCCACGATCGCGCCGGACGCCTGGTCGATGCGCAGGAGTTCAAGCGACTGCGGCTGCCGCGCGCACGATTCATGCCGGCGCTGGTCGACGAGCTGCTGCGGGATGCCGCCGAAAGCTGCCGCATCGAAGGCGACGATCTGATCGTCGAGCACTGCTACATCGAGCGGCGCCTGCGCCCCCTCAATCTGTTCCTGCGCGAAGCCGATCCGGCGGCCGCCGAATCGGCGGTGATCGACTACGGCAATGCGCTGCGCGATCTGGCCGCGAGCAACGTGTTTCCCGGCGATCTGCTGTTGAAGAATTTCGGGGTGACCGGCCACGGCGGCGTGATTTTCTACGATTACGACGAGCTGTGCCTGGTTACGGATTGCGTGTTCCGCGACCTGCCGACCGCCCGCTTCGACGAGGAGGAATCGAGCGCGGAGCCGTGGTTCTATGTCGGAACGAACGACGTATTTCCGGAACAATGGCTGCCGTTTCTGTCGCTGCCGCCGGCGTTGCGCGAGGTGTTCACCCGACACCACGGCGAGCTGCTGACGTCTGCATGGTGGCGGGCGCGCCAGTCGGCGCTGCTGCGCGGCGGTCCGGCGGAGTCGAAGCCGGCGCCGGCACCGGCCGCCGGCCGATCGGCACGGCCGGCGGCGATCAGCAGCGTGTGATCACCGACCGGCCGGCGCGACGACCAATACGAAAAAGGTTCCCGGGAGGATGGGCGGCCGCTCGCCGGGCGCGGCCTGAGTCGCGCCGAACTGCGCGGTCGGCAGGTACAGCCGGTGCGTTTTGCGGTCGAGCGCGATGGTGCGGGCGCCGCGCGCGGTTGGCAGGGTCTGCGCCACCGCGTAATGATCGGGATCCGTCTCGTGCACGATGGTGAGCGTGCCTTCCCCGTTGGCGCTGAACACGTCCCGGGATCCGGGATCGAATTCGGCGCCATCGACGCCATGGCCGATGGGCACCACCGCCACGGACGCGCCGCTGGCGGTGTTCAGGATGCTCATGACCGCATTCGAGCAGACCGAGAAGCTGCGCCGGTTCGCCGCATCGAGCGCGAGGCCGGTGGGTCGATCGCAGCCCGGCAGGGGCCAGCGCGCGATCACTTTGCGCGATGCGGCATCCAGCTCCGCGAGTTGATTGCGATCCTCCAGATTGACGTAAATGCGGCCCTTGCCGTCGGTGCGCGCGAATTCGGGCGCGCCGCCGAGATCGACGGTCTCGACGACGGCGTTCGTGGCGGCATCGATGACGCTGGCGCTGGCGCCCTGGCCGTTGAAGGCGAACACCTGATGGCTGAATGGATCGTACAGGATTGCATCCGGTTTCATGCCGACGTCGATGTCGGCGATCACCGCCCGCGTGGCCAGATCGAAGACCTTGACCCGATCGGCCTTGCCGACGCTAATGAATCCGCGCCCTAAATCGCCGGCCAGCGCGATGCCGTGCACGCCGGGGGTGTCGCCAATTTCCGCCACCGCCGCGCCGGTCTTGGTATCGACCACGGACACGTGGGTGGCTCGCGACAGATACAAAAGATGGCGCTCGGAATCGATGCTCGGATAATCCCAGCCGCCCTCGCCCGGCAGCGGCCATTTCGCGTTGACGCCATAGGATGCGCCATGCGCGCACGCGACCGCGCCGGCCAGCAGCCATGGGCAGATTCGCGGCAGACTTAGCGTATGCTTCAATCCGTTAACCCCCGTGTTGGGGTTCGATCTTAAACGACAGTGACCTGCGCGTCAGTTGCGCGCCGGAAAACCGGCGACGATGGCCTGCCAGTTGATGATCGCATTCCATACCAGGCGCTGGTCGCCGCGGTTCAGATCGCGGTCCAAGGGATTGAAATTAAAGGCGACCACATGGCCGCGACCCACCGGAAAGTCGAATATGGCGGGACGGCCGATCAGGTTCTCCTCGCCCCACACCTGGCCGCTGACCAGAAAGGGCAGCCCGTCACGGCTACCCCATCGCATGACCACCCCGCTATCATCGATCGGGCCGTCCAGGCAGGTGGTGCAATAGGCCATGCGCACCCAGCGTCGCGGCTCGGCGTACAAGGGGAAGTTCTGGCGGAATACGTGCGTGGATGGCGGATAGCCGTACGCGATCGGATGATCGGGGCGTGCAAAGCTCACGCGTACATGCGCCCCGGGCGTGCGCGTCAGGGCCGTTTGCGCCGCGATGGCCGCGGCGGCGCCGCCGCCTTGCGAACTGCGCGGCACGCCGCCGGAATCGCGCCGCACTCCGCGCACGATCCCGCCTTCCAGGGGAAGCATCGAGCCGCTGCCCAGGGTGATCATCAGACCTCCCGACTCCACGAATTGCTGGATCTGATCGACTCCTCCCCAGCCGATGCCGCCGGTGATGTCCTCCGAGGCCGCCGGAGTGCCGTGGCTGGGCGTGAGCGCAGTCTTCTTGAAGGGCATGGGACCCCATGACTTCGGAATGCCATGAATCTGGTCGAGCAATTCCAGATCGACCTGGCCGTAGAGCAGCACGTCCACATCGTGGCGGAATCGGCCGGAACGGATGTCTTCATCGCGCACATAGACGTACGGAACATGACGTTGATCCAGGCTGTAGCGTATCCAGCCGATGGAATCGGTATCGGCCCAGGGCACCCACAGCCCGAGCCTGGGGGTCTTCGCGGCGTGATGCGCAACCGCGGGCAGGGATGCCGTTCCAGAGAAATTCAGACCGAGCGCCGCCGCACACTCGCGCAACTGGTCGGCGAGTCCGGCCTGGGCGGGGATCAGCCAGGAACCCGCCGGATAGTCGACGCCGCGCAAAGAAAACGCACGTTCGGCGATGTCGACCGTGAACCGCGCCAGACGAAAGCGGGCCTCGAACACGCCTTCCTGGCCGGAGTCCCTCAGCACGTAGGCCGGCCCGCCGCCGGAGATTTCGCCGCGTGGACTTGGAGCCTCGATGAGTGGGGTCAAATTGGCGTCGCGCACGCCGGCATCCGCGCTGGCCACCGCCAACACGTGATAGTTGGCCGGCAATTCCCACGACACATCGTCGTACGGCTCGGTGCCATCCTTCGGATATTCCTGCGGCGCCAGCAGATCCAAGGCGTAGTTGCGGTAAGGCTGATCCATTCGCACCACATAGGTGCCTGCGGGAAAAAGGCCCTCCTTGAGCATCAGCGGCGAGCCGCTGCGACTCACCTCGATGTGCTGCGACATCAGCCTGCCGATCATCTGGGCGACGCGCATCGGATCGCCCTGATCCGCCGGAATGACGAATGCGTAAGGCGGCTCCTCCAACCCCTTGCGCCAGCTGTGCCGTCCCTTGACATAGAAATTTCTCAACAGCGAGCGGGCGTGGTCGGCCGCATAATCCAGAGCCGCCAACGCGGCGGTTTCGTTGTAGTTGACGGTGTCGCGGGCAGACCAGGAAAAGCCCGCAGGCGCCGGCACCGGGCGGTACCATTCGGTCGTCATGTGCTCGGGCGTGAGTTCCTCCTTGCGCCCCGTCGACCATAGGATGGTTTCGGCGGTGCCGTTGCCGAAGGTCTCGTAACCGCGGCCGATGGCATTGTGGTTCATTGCAATCGAATCGAGTGAGACCTGGGAGAACCCTTCCCCGAAATTCCAGGTCCAGACTCCCGGCATCCCGAGCGCCGTCAGGGTATCGACCTCCTGGAAGCCCATGGCCAGGAACTCGGCATAGGCGATCGGATCGATGTGCGGATTGTAGGGTCCCGTGCCGTTCCAGGTGAGCAGCAGCGCTTCGGCCTCGTGCAGGTCGTGGATCACCACCGGGTGCCAGTCGAAGAACATCCGGCTCACCGCCTTGGTGGTTTCATGGGTCAGCTGATGCGCGTCGCGGTTGATTTCCACGAACGCGTAACGCGACCAGTACGGCGGCGCCTGCCGCGGAAACGCATCCGGGTGCGTTTTCCCCTTCAGGAAACGGTAAAACCATTCAACCTGCTTGTCGCGCCCGTCCGGATTGGAGACCGGATTGATCAGCACCACCAGGTTCTCGCGGATTCTGCGGATCATCGGCGTCTCGGAAACCGCGAGCCGGTAGGCCAGCTCGAGAACCGATTCGGTCGATCCCGTCTCGTCGGAGTGCAGCGCCGCGTTGAAATAGTACACGGGCCGCGCACCCGCGATCAGGTGCTCCGCTGCGGCTTCATCGGTTTTGCGCGGATCGGCGAGAGCGGCGGTGGCGGCCTTCAACGCCTCCAGGCTGGCGATGCCCTGCTCATCGGCGACGGCGAGCATCACGATGTCGCGGCCTTCCTCCGATCGGCCGATGGTGAACAGCCGCACCCGCGGCGACTTCACGGCCAGTGCGCGGCAATACGCATAGGCCTTGGCGGAATCGACCAGTTCGCCGCGGGCTCCGGCAATGCGTCCGAAGAAAACGCGCGGCGACGGCACCTGTGCCGATGCCGGCAGGTAGGAAACCCAGGGAGACAGAAACCGCGACTCGGTGGTTGCCGCAGCGATCTCAGCGACGGAACCGGCTTCGGCCGGTTCGGGAACCGCGGATTGAGCAAGAGCCGGTCTGCAGAATGCCATCGCGATGCATATCAGCGGTACATACTCGTCGCGCATGCCGGCCATCTTAGCACCTCGCAAATCCGGCCAAGGGCCGCTGTCGTGTCCCACCCCGGGCTCGGGCATTGCGGTAGTATGCGCGCGATGGCACCGTTCATTTTGAGTCTGGACCAGGGCACGAGCAGCTCGCGGTCCATCCTCTTCGACCAACGCGGCAACATCGTCGCCTGCGCACAACGGGAATTCACGCAGCACTTTCCGCACCCCGGATGGGTCGAGCACGACGCCGAGGAAATCTGGGCGTCGCAGGCGGAAACCATCGCCGAAGTGCTGACCCTGGCGCGCGCGACGCCCGTCGATATCGCCGCGCTTGGCATAACCAACCAGCGCGAGACCACGGTTCTATGGGATCGGCGTTCCGGAGCGCCGCTGGCGAGGGCCATCGTCTGGCAGGACCGGCGCACCGCCGATCACTGTGCGCGGCTCAAGGCGGCCGGCCACGAGGCGCAGGTGGCGCAGCGCACCGGATTGACGCTCGATCCGTATTTCTCCGGCACCAAACTCTGCTGGATGCTCGACAACATTCCCGGCGCGCGTTCCCGCGCCGAGCAAGGCGAATTGGCTTTCGGCACGATCGACAGCTGGCTCGCCTGGAAGCTGTCCGGCGGCCGGCGGCACATCACCGATGCATCGAACGCCAGCCGCACCCTGCTGCTGAATCTGCACACCGGCCAATGGGACGACTCCATGCTGGAGATGCTGCGCATCCCGAGGGCCTGCCTGCCCTGCGTCGTGCCCTCCTGCTTCGACGTGCCGGTGCCGGTGCAAATCGCCGGCCGGGAGGTGTCGCTCGCCGCCATCGCCGGGGACCAGCAGGCCGCCCTCTTCGGCCAGACCTGTTTTCGCCCCGGAATGGCGAAGAATACCTATGGAACCGGCTGCTTCATGCTGATGAATACCGGCACGGCGCCCCTGGCATCGCGCAACCGCCTGCTGTCCACCATCGCCTGGGACGTCAAGGGACTGTGCTACGCGCTCGAGGGCAGCGTGTTCGTCGGCGGCGCGGTGGTTCAATGGCTGCGCGACGGCCTGGGGCTGATCGAAAAATCAGCGGATGTGGAGCCGCTGGCACGCAGCGCGCCGGACAACGGCGGGGTGTATCTGGTGCCGGCATTCAGCGGTCTCGGCAGTCCGCATTGGGACGCGAATGCGCGCGGCACCATCGTCGGCCTGACCCGCGGCAGCACCGCGGCGCACATTGCACGCGCCTCCTTGGAATCGATCGCCTTCCAGAGCGCCGAGTTGCTGATTGCCATGCAGGGCGATGCCGAATCGCGGTTGCTCGAACTGCGCGTCGATGGCGGCGCCACCGCCAATGATCTGCTGATGCAATTCCAGGCGGATCTGCTCGGGGTGCCGGTGGTGCGGCCGCGCATCACCGAGACCACGGCGTTGGGCGCGGCCTATCTCGCGGGCCTCGCCGTCGGCTTTTGGCATTCACAGGATGAACTGGCCGGAAACTGGCAGGTCGACCGTCGATTCGAGCCATCCATCGGGCGCGACCAGGCGGCCGCCTGCATGCACCAATGGGCGCGCGCGGTCGAGCGTTCCCGCGGCTGGCGCGAAATCGATGACCGGCGGTAACGAAATACCCGGCTTGTGGGCCGTGGCGGCGTTGGTCGCCTACGCCATGTACCGGCGCCTGCGGCGCAATTTCGGCCGCCAGCAGTTGCGGCCGGCGCGCCTGGGATTGCGAATCGCGGTCCTCGGCGCGGTGGGTCTCGCCATGATGCCGGTTGCGCTTCGATCAGCGGCCTTCCTGTGGACGTCGCTCGCCGGCATCGGACTCGGTCTTTGTCTCGCGGTATGGGCGGCGCGGCGCATGCGTTTCGAACGCCTCGACGGCAGACTTTACTTCATACCGCATGCGTACACGGGCATCGCGGTCTCCGCGCTGTTTCTCGGCAGGATCATCTATCGATTCGCCGGGATGGCCGCCGGCGGGTCTGCCGCCGGCGGCCTGAACTCCAACTCGTATGCGTCGATGTCGCCGGGCGCCATGGTTCAAAGCCCGCTCACCGTCGGGCTGTTGTGGGTGTTGATCGCATACTACGTGTATTACTACGCCGCCCTGTTGTGGAAATCCCGGCATCTGGCGCGCGCGGACTTCGAACCGGCCACGGAGGTGGCCCTCAGGTCGCCAAAATGACCACGGCGACGGTCATCAGACCCATGGCGATGAGCAACACGTTGTGACCCCAACGGGCAATGATTCCAAGCATAGAGAAACTCCTGATCCGTCAAATAGTTGCAACGGGCGGCGGTACCCCGCCCACCCCCCCTAGATGGGTGCGCAAAGCGATATTTCCAGGGCTGCACGGCGCACCCCGGCCGGGTTGGGCCCCGAGCACCGCGTATGATTCTTCAGCGGTCGGTGAAATCAACTCGCTTGCGGTCGAAGCGGACCACGCGGCCTTACCCAGGATCGGCCCGGCATCCGGTCCAGCGCCGTTCTTGAGTCGCCGCGCCAACGCGACCGTGCACATGACATTGGCCAGTTTCGAGCGCATACGCGGCGACGGCGCCGTAGGGCGCACGCCGGTCGGCGACTCGCTCGAGGTCCATGCGGCCGCCGGTTCCCATCATTCGCCGGTCTTGATGTGAGTCCAGACGCGGGTACGCAGTCTCTCGTAATCCGCATCGACCTCGGCCGGCAGATACAGCTTGTCGCGCAGTCCGGGTGGTGGATAAATCGCCGGATCGTTCAATATCGACGGGTCGACGAAGGGGCGCGCCGCCAGGTTGTCGTTGCCGTAGTGGATGTCGTTGGTGATGTCCGCGATGACCCTCGGTTCCAGGATGAAGTCCAGGAACTTGTGCGCCGCTTGCGGGTGCGGCGCGGAGGCGGGTATCAGCAGTGCGTTATACGTGATGTTCGAGCCTTCCTTCGGCAGCACGAACGCCAGATGTGCACCGGATCCGGTTTCCCGCGCCCGCGCCTGCGCAATCGAATAGTCGCTCGACCAGGCGACGGCCATGCAGAGCTCCCCGGCGGCCAGCTGATGCCAGTAGTCGTTCGAATCGAACATCCGCACGTATGGCCGAACGCCGATCAGCAGGCGTTCCGCCGCCCGAAGATCCTCCACCTTGCGCGAGTTCGGATCCAACCGCAGATACAGCATCGCGAGTTCGATGAGGTCCTCCGGCGAATCCAGGAAACTCACGCCGCAATCCGCGAATCGCGAAATGACCGCCGGATCGAACAGCATGGCGAGACTGTCCGTCGGAGCGCCGGGCATGCGCGTCCTGACCTGGTCGATGTTGTAGACGAAACCGTTCATGGCGTGCAGGTACGGCATGGCGAAGCGGTTGCCCGGATCGGCCTGCGCCTGCACCGCGAGCACCTGCGGGTCTAGATTCTTCCAATGGGGCAGCCTGGAGAAATCCAGCGGCAGATACACCCCCGCGCGAATCTGGCGGCCGTAAAACGCCGTGGTCGTGCTTACGATGTCGTAGCCGGCGTCGCCCACCAGCAGCTTGGCCTCGAGGGACTCATTGGAGTCGTAGAAATCCTGCACGACCTTGATGTGGGTGCGGCGCTCGAACTCCGCGACGGTGTCGTGACCGATGTACTCCGCCCAGTTGTAGATGTTGAGCACCGGCGGCTCGACGGCCGGAGCGTTGTCCCTGCTGCAGGCGCCGGCGAGCGCCAGCGCGATGAATGCGGCGCCGAGGCCGCTGCGGGCGGCCACTGCGTTCAGCAACGACTCAGCTCGGCAAGAACCCAATCGTGGAATTGCGCGATCATGTATTCCTCCGGCATCAACACGCCGTGCGCGTGCGGTGCTGCATGCAGGCCACGCTGGTTCAACTCGCAGATCTGCGCGTCCTCGGTCATCACCAGGTTGGTGAACTCCACGATGTTGTGCAGGTCGACGTGCGGATCCGCCAGGGTTTGCGGCGCGAATAGATACTCCACGTTGATTTCGGTCATTTCGGGTGCCAGCGGCCGCAGGCGCACGACGCGCACATAATCGACGTGTCCGACGATGAAGACCGACGGCAGGCTGGTCATGTACACGTGGCCGATCCGTCGGTCCTCCTCGGACACCCGCGGGAACACGCTCCCGGTGGCTGCGCCATCCATCGACCAGGTTGCCGCACCTTGCCGCAGTCCGCCGCGGTATTTGGGATCCTCGTCCGGCTGGCGGCTCCAGTCCGGATCGTCCTTCTGCTCCAGCAATGCACGCCCGAAAATCGGCACCAGTTGCGAGAGCCGCGGATGCACGCCGGGGCAGTGCAGGCACTCGTTGTAATTCTCCCAGAATACTTTCCAATTGCAGAACATGGTCTTGGTAAACACGTGGCCGACGACCAAATCGCGCAGCGGCCAGGCGTCCATGCGGTCGAGCGGCTGGTCGAAATTTGCCTGCAGCGGCGGCGCATCGGCCGCGAAAGCCGCGAACATGAATCCGTTCCATTCCATGACCCGCACCGGATAGAGCGAGTGGTCGGCGGGGTCAAAACCGCTGCCATGGCTCTTCGAGGAGGTGCGCAGCAGATCCCCCCGCAGGCTGTAGACCCAGGCGTGATAGGGACAGACGATGCCCGCCGCACCGAAGCGGCCCCGGGCTTCGCGGCACAGTGCCGCGCCGCGATGGCGGCAGGTATCGTGAAAGCCGCGCAACTCACCGTCTGCGTCACGCACCAGCAATGCGCGCTGGTCCCCGAACTCGAAGGTGCGGTAGTCGCCGGGTCGCGCCAATTCGGCGCTGCGTCCGGCATACAGCCAGTTCCGGTGCCAGATGCGCTGTAGCTCGAGCGCGAAATGACCGGGGTCATAATACGTATGCGCCGGGAGTCCATCGCGCCGCTCGGTGAGCCCGTTGTATCCCAGGGCGTTCGGACCGGGCGCACTGATCATGTCAGGCTCGCATAAGCGAGCCGGCTTGATCGAAGGGCGCGCCGTTCAGGCGCACCGCCGGGCGCCGATCGCCGATGATCTCGACCTCGAAGCCCGATTCTGCCGCTGCCAGCCCGGCCGGGACGTAGCCGAGAGCGATGGACGCGTTGACCCGGTGTCCGAACGCTCCGGACGTCACCCAGCCCACCACCTTGCCTTCGTGCCAGATGGGTTCATCGCCGATGGCATCCGCATCGGCCGCATCGATCCGGAGGGTGATGAGCCGCAGCTTGGCGGCGCCATCCTTCTCTTCCAGGGCCGCCGCGCGGCCCACGAAATGGTCCTTTTTCAGATCGACGAATCGTCCCAGTCCGGCCTCATAGGGTCCGTAGATGGGACGGTACTCGCGCGCCCAGGTGCCGAAGCTTTTCTCCACGCGCATGGCATTCAAAGCGCGTCCGCCGAAGTGACGCAGGCCGAATTCGCGGCCGGCCTTGACGAGCAGGTCGTAGAGCGAGCGCTGGTAATCGGTGGTAACCCACATCTCATAGCCCAGTTCGCCGGTGAAGGAAACCCGTCCGACGTACGCCGGCACCATGCCGATGTCCATGCGCCTGAAGGACATGAAGGGGAACGCGGCGTTCGACAGGTCATCGCGCACCAGGGATTGCAGCAGTTCCCGCGATCGCGGGCCTGCCACCGACAGTCCGACATATTCCATGGCGCAGGGCCGCACGCTCACCCCGGCAGGCGGCGCATGTTGCTCGAACCAGCGCATGTAATACACCTCGGCCGCGTAGGTTCCTATCAGGAACACGTGGTTCTCGGCGACCCGGCACATCGTGAAATCCCCGATCAGCTTGCCGCGCTCGTTCAGCATGGGCGTCAAGGCGATCCGGCCTGCATTCGGCACGCGATTGGCCATGATGCGCGACAGCCATTCCGCGCTGCCCGGGCCGCGGATCTCGAATTTGCCGTAATTGGAAATCTCCAGCAGTCCCACCGCATCCCGCACGGCGAGGCATTCGGCAGCCACGTGCGGATGGGCGTTGGAGCGGCGGAAGCTGAAATGATCCTCGGCCTGCGCCTGTGTGGGCGCGAACCACAGCGGGTGCTCGAGGCCGCAGTAATCGCCGAAAACCGCGTGTTGTCCCTGTAGTCTTTCGTAGACCGGCGTGGTGCGCAGCGGCCGCGCGGCGGTCAGTTCCTCGTTCGGAAAACGTATGCTGAAGCGGCGCGAATAGTTCTCCCTGACCTTGGCGTTGGTGTAGGCGAGCGTGGCCCAGTCGCCGTAGCGCGCCACGTCCATGGCCCAGACGTCGGCGCCCGGATCGCCCTCCACCATCCAGTTCGACAGCGTCAATCCGACGCCGCCGCCCTGGCTGAAGCCGGCCATCACACCGCACGCGACCCAATAATTCCTGAGCCCCCTGACCGGTCCGATCAGCGGATTGCCGTCGGGCGCGAAGGTGAACGGACCGTTGACGACCTTCTTGATCCCGGCGGCGCCGATCGCGGGGAAGTGCTCGAAACCGACCTCCAGGCTGGGCGCGATGCGTTCCAGGTCATTGGGCAACAGGTCCTGGCCGAAATCCCAGGGGGTGGCGACCTCGGACCATGGCACGCCGGCGCGCTCGTAGGTGCCCATCAGCATGCCGCCGCGTTCCTGCCGGGTGTAGATTTCGCCCTCGAAGTCGATGCAGTGCAGCTGCTCCTTCATTCCCGCCAATTCCGGCATGTCGCCGGTGATCAGATAATGATGCTCCATGGCGAGCACCGGCAATTCGATGCCGACCATGCGTCCGACCTCGCGCGCCCACAGGCCGGCCGCGTTGACCACGAACTCGGCGTGTACGCTGCCCCGGTCGGTGATCACGTCCCAGGAGCCGTCGGGGCGCGGCTTCGTGTCCGTCACGCGCGTGTGGCGCACGATTTCCGCGCCGCCGATCTGCGCCGATTTGGCATAGGCATGGGTCACGCCGTAGGGGTCGACGTGTCCCTCTATCGGATCGTACATCGCGCCCGTGAAGTGCCTCTTGTCCATGAGCGGAAACAGCCTCGCCGCCTCGTCCACGGAGATGATCTCCAGCTCCATGCCGAGGTAGCGGCCGCGGGCCTGCGCCATCTTCAGCCAATCGAGCCGCTCGCGTGTGCCTGCCAGCATGATGCCGCCGGTGATGTGCACGCCGCAGGACTGACCCGAGATGCGTTCGATCTCCTTGTAGAGGTTGATGGTGTATTGCTGCAGCTTCGCGACATTCGGATCGCCGTTGACCGTGTGCATGCCGCCCGCCGCATGCCAGGTCGAACCCGAGGTCAGTTCGGCCCGTTCGATCAACAGAACGTCCTTCCATCCGGCCTTGGTCAAATGATAGAGCACGCTCGCGCCCACCACGCCGCCGCCGATGACCACCACCTGCGCGTGGCTTTTCATGACTCACCGCGGGGCGTCGACCGGCAACGCGCGCGGACCGCCGCGCCCGCGCGCGGCGCGGCGCCGTTGCGCTTACTCATTGGAGACCGCCAAGTGGATGCCCGACTGCGCGGCGCCGGCGCCTGGGCCGCTGCCGAAGCGCTCGATGAGCCAGGAGCGGAACAAGGCTATCGCGGTGTCGCTCAAGCCGTCGGGATGGGTGATCAAGTAGTAGCCGAAACCATCATCCAGGCTGATGTCGAAAGGCTTGACCAGCCTTCCGGTGCGGATTTCCTCGCCGAACAAGGTGGTATCGACCAGCGCGATGCCCTCGCCGCTCAGGGCGTATTGCACGGCAAGCACCGCGGTGTCGAACACCAGACCGCGTTCGATGTTCAGCGGGCACAGGTTCGCCTGCCGGATGAACTGCGACCATATGTGATGGCGCGGCAGATCCGAAATCCGCACGTGCACCAGTTCATTCGCCTCGATGAACTCGCCGATGCTCCTGCCGGCGAAGCGCGCCGCGAGGCTGGGATGGCAGAGCATCGACATGCGCACCGGCCACAGCAGATCCGTCACCAGATCCGTGACGGTGGGTTTCGAATACACCACCGCCACGTCGACATCGTTCAAGGGCGGACCGACGCCATAGGGGCTGACCAGATCAATCTCTACCTCGGCGACGGCGCGGCGAAAATCGCGCAATATCGGCACCGCCAGGTGCACCGCAAAACTGGGCGGCATCTGCACCCGCAGGGTTCGCAGGGCCGGCGCCGCCTCGTTGCGGATGTCGTCGAGCGCGTATTCCAACCGGTCGAAGGATTTCATGACGGCCGGCAACAGGTGTTGTCCGGCCTTGGTCAGCACCAAGGCGTGCGGACGGCGTTCGAACAGCTGCGCGCCGATCAGCTTCTCGAGCGCGATCACATGCCGCGACAGTGCGCTTTGCGAGATCAGCAGCGCATTGGCGGCGGCCGTGAAGCTGTTGTATTTGGCGACGCCCTCGAACGCGCGCAGCGCGTTCAACGGCAGCCAGCGCCTGTCGATCGGGGTCTTGCCGGGGCTGCTCACGGGCTCCACGCCTTGGTGTAGCCGATGGCCCGTTTTTGGTCCTCGATGATGGTCCTCGATGCCCGGTACAGGTGATAGGCGGCCCAGAATCCGGAAGGCGCGAGAATCAGCAGCGCCAGGCGCAGCGAGGCGGCGTCCGACCCCTGGGCGCCGGCGAACCAGTCGCTCATGATGCCCACGGCCTGAGGAGCGACGATCAGATTCAATACGTTGGCCACCAGCAGCGATACCGCCACGAACATGGAGCGCATGTGGCAGGGCGCCAGGTTTTGCAGCAGGCCGAAACACGGGCCGATGTAGAAGTAGATCGCGGGAATGTAGATCCAGAACATCAGCTTGGCCACCACCAGGGAATGCGTCCAGTACGCAATGAACGACGGAATGGTTGCCAGGCCGATGCCGCCGGCGAGCACCCACACCACGCGGCGCGGGTCGGCCATCGATGGCCGCGACAGCAGCCAGGCTGTGCCCACCGTCGCGAGCGCGCCGCCGATCAGATGGATGGGCCCGGTCACCGCCCCCGCCTGTCCGACGTTGAGGTTGTAGGTGCGGATCAGGAACGTCGGGGTCCACCAGATCAGGCCCCAGCCCCACAGCGCGCACAGGCCTCCGCCCATCACCACGTGGAAGGCTGCCTTTTGGCGCCACAAGAAGCGCAGGGTTTCGAGCAGCGACGGCTTGATGTCGTCGTTGATGGCGTCCAGGCGCCCGCGAGCGGGTTCGCGGATCGACAGGTACACAATGGTTCCGACGATGACGCCGGGCACGCCGAGCGCCAGGAAGGCAGCGCGCCAGCCGAAGGCGTGGGCGACGGCGCCGGCCATGTCGGCGCCCAGCCACGCACCGATCGGGGCGCCGAGGGCGAGCACCGTGAGCGCCATGGGCCGCCGGTCGGCCGGAAAACAGTCCGCAACGATCGCAGTGGAGGGTGGTGTCCCGCCCGCCTCGCCCACGCCGACGCCGATTCGCGCCAGCAGCAGCTGCCAGTAGTTCTGCGACAGTCCGCACAGCGCCGTCATTCCTGACCACAGAATCAGCGACACCGCCAGAATGTTGCGGCGGTTCGAGCGGTCGGCCAGCCATGAAATGGGAATGCCGAAGGTCACATAGAACAGGGCCAGCGAGACCCCCGTCAGAAAAGCGACCCCCGAATCGGTCAGATGCAGCTCCAACCGGATCGGTTCGAGCACGGTGGACATGACATATCGATCGGCGATATTGATCGTGTAAATCAGGCACATCACGATCAGGACATACCAGCGCTCGACGGAAGACGGCGCGTGGGTTCGCGGAAGGTCCATTGTGGTGGTGCTCAAACGGCGACCTCGCTCATGACGTTCCCCGCACCATACAGGGTTCGGCTGCGTTGCGCGACGGCGGCACTCCCCCTCGGATTCTAAAAATAACATGGGCGGATCGCGAAATGGCATAGCGGCAACGGACGATCAGGCTAAGCTCCCCGAAGTGGCCAATTTCGACTACATCATCGTCGGCGCCGGCTCCGCGGGCTGTGTACTGGCCGACCGATTATCGGCGGGCGGCCGCGATCGGGTGCTGGTGCTCGAGGCCGGCGAGTCGGATTCGAAATTCTGGATCCGGACGCCGATCGGGTACGGGCGCACCTTTGCCGATTCTGCGGTGAATTGGAAATACCAGTCCCAGCCAAATCCCGGGCTGAACGGCCGTACCATGTACTGGCCGCGCGGCCGCGTGGTCGGCGGCTCGAGTTCCATCAACGCGCTGGTCTACTGCCGCGGCATGCCGGCGGATTTCGACGATTGGCGGCAGATGGGCAACGTGGGGTGGGGATGGACGGATGTGGTCCGCTACTTCGAACGCTCGGAGCGGCGCGTCGATGCCGCGGGACGGGGGAGCGGCGAGGGGCCCTTGGACGTCAAGGACGTGACGCCCCATCTGCACGCCATGGGCGCGAATTGGCTGGCCGCCGCGGCGGAGCTGCGAGTGCCGGTCACGGACGATTTCAACGGGCCGTCGCCCGAAGGGCTCGGCTGCTATCGGGTCAACATCCGCCGCGGCAAGCGCTGGTCGGCCGCCGACGCCTTTCTGCGCCCCGCCCTGCGCCGCTCCAATGTGCGCCTGGAAACCGGTGCATGGGTCAGCAAGATACGCTTCGACGGCCGCCGCGCGATCGGTGTGGATTACGTGCGCGACGGCCAGGCGCGATACGCCGCCGCGGACCGAGAATTGATCTTGAGCGCCGGTGCGGTGAATTCGCCGCAGCTGTTGCAGCTGTCGGGGATCGGGCCGGGAAAGAAGCTCGCCGCGCTCGGAATCGACGTGCTCGTCGACCGGCCTGCGGTGGGCGGCTGGCTGCAGGACCATCTCGGTTTGACGTATTCCTACAAGGCCACCCAGCCGACCTTGAACGACGAGCTGCGCTCGAACATGGGCCAGTTGCGCGCGGGTCTGCGTTACTTCTTTGCCCGCAGCGGTCCGCTCGCGCTGAGCGTCAACCAATTCGGCGGATTTCTGCGGGCGGATCCGGCGGCGACACGCCCCGACGTGCAGTTGTACTTCAATCCGGTCACCTACGGTGCGGCCGATGCGAACCGCAAGCGCATCGAGGTCGATCCGTTCTCCGGGTTCATCCTCTGCTACCAGCCCACGCGGCCGACCAGCCGCGGCCGGATCGACATCACTAGCCCGGACTTCCGGCAGCCGCCGTCGATAGCGCCGAATTACCTGTCCACGGACAAGGACATTGCCGATGCCGTGCACGGCGGCCTGCTGGTGCAGGCGCTGGCGCGGACGCGTGCAATTCGCACGCTGATCCGCGAGGCCATTGCGCCTGACCTCGATGGCATGGGCGCCGCCGAGATGCTCGGCGATTTTCGCGCGCGTGCCGCCACCGTTTACCATCCCGTCGGCACCTGCCGCATGGGTGCGGACCCGGACGAATCGGTGCTCGACGCGGAGCTGAAGGTGCGCGGCTGCGAGCGGCTGCGTGTGGTGGATGCGTCGGTGTTCCCCGCGGTGACCTCCGCGAACACCAACGCGCCCACCCTGATGGTGGCCCAGAAGGCCGCCGACCTCATCTTGGGCAAATAATATGAAACTCGATAGCGTGAAGGTCTTCGTCGTCGGCAATCCGCCGCCCGCTTTTGGCGGCCGGTACTTCGTGTTTCTGAAGTTGCGGACCGCCTGCGGCATCGAGGGCGTCGGCGAGGTGTATGCCGCCACTTTCGGACCGCAGGTCGTGGCGGCGATGATCCATGACGTGTTCGCGCGCCGCTTCGTGGGGCGCGAGCCGTTCAAAGTCGAATCGATGTGGCGCGAGACCTACGGCTCGGGCTTCACCCTGCGGCCGGACGCCACCCTGATGGGTGTGCTCAGCGGATTGGAAATGGCCTGCTGGGACATCATCGGCAAGGCGGTGGATAAACCGGTGTACAAACTGCTCGGCGGCCTGGTGCACGAGCGCCTGCGTTGCTACACCTACCTGTATCCGGCCGAGGGCGAGAGTGACGATTTCTATCTCGATGCGGAGCGTTCGGCCGCGCGTGCCGCGGAATATGTCGCGCAGGGATTTACCGGCCTGAAATTCGACCCCACCGGCGGATTTTCCGCCTACGATCCGCGCCAGCCGACCCAGGAGGCCCTCGAGCGCACCGTCCGGCTGGTGCGCCTGATTCGCGAGGCCGTCGGTATCAAGGCGGACCTCCTGGTGGGAACACACGGTCAATTCACCACCTCGGGAGCCATCCGCCTCGGCCGGCGGCTCGAAGCCTACGATCCGCTCTGGTTCGAGGAGCCGGTGCCGCCCGAGATGCCCGAGCAGATGGCCATCGTGGCCCGCGGCACCGGCATTCCGATCGCGACCGGCGAGCGGTTGACGACGAAATACGAGTTTGCCCGTGTGCTGGCGGCCGGCGCGGCCAACATCCTGCAGATGAACCTCGGCCGCGTCGGCGGCATTCTCGAGGCGAAGAAGGTTGCGGCACTGGCGGAGGTGCATTACGCGCAGATCGCACCGCATCTGTATTGCGGTCCCGTGGTCGGCGCGGCGAACATTCAAATAGCGGCCTGCTCGCCGAATTTCCTGATTCTGGAGAGCATTCAACAGTGGGGGGGATTCCACGCGAAGATCCTGAAGACCCCCATCCGCTTCGAACAGGGCTACGTGATTCCGCCGACCTCACCGGGCCTCGGGGTCGAACTCGATGAAGCCGTGGCGCTGGCCAATCCGTATCCCGGCGGTCCGCTGCACCTCGAAATGATCGATCGCCCACTGGGATGAAGGACATGCGCTACGGATTCATCGGACTCGGTAACCTGGGCAGGCACCTGGCGGCGAGTCTTGCGCGCGGCGGCTTCGAGGTGAGCGTCTACGATCTCGATCGCAGCGCCGCCGATGCGGCCATCGCGGCGGGTGCCCGCTGGGGCGATTCGATCGCTGCGGTCGCCGCGGCCTGCGACGGACTGATCACCTGCCTGCCCTCGCCCGCGGCCTCCCGGATCGTGGTCGATGCGGCGCTGCCCGCCATGCGCGGCGGCAGCACCTGGATCGAGATGAGCACCAATGACTTCACCGAGGTCGAGGCGCTGGCGGTGCAGGCGGCCGACCGGGGGATCGCGACGCTGGCCTGCCCGGTGACGGGCGGCGTACATCGTGCCGAGGCCGGCAAGATCACCGTTCTGGTCGGCGGCCCGCAGGCGACGTTCGAGTCCCACCGGGCGGCCCTGGCGGCCATGGGCGGCCGGGTGATCTACCTCGGCGGCATCGAGCAGGCCGCGGTGACCAAGGTCGTGACCAACATGCTTGCGTTCATCCACCTGATCGCGGCCGGAGAAGCTCTGATGCTGTGCGCCAGGGGCGGGGTGGATCTGCGCAGCGCGTTCGATGCGATTGCGGCGAGTTCCGGCAACAGCTTCGTTCACGAAACCGAGAGTCAGGTGATTTTGAACGGCAGCTATGACATTGGTTTCACGATGGATTTGGCCTGCAAGGACGCCGGATTCGCCGTCGAATTCGGGCGCCGGTTCGGGGTTCCGCTGCGCCTCGCAGGCCTGATGGAACAGACTTTCATCGAGGGGCGCGCCCGCTATGGCGGCGGCGCCTGGTCCTCGATGATCGTCAAACTGCTGGAGGATGCGGTGGGGACGCCGCTGCGGTCGCCGGGGTTTCCCGCGCGCCTGGGCCCGGAGGATTGAGCCGCCCAAGGCTGACCGCACGCGCCGTGCTGCATTAGAATGGGCTGATGTCAGCCGCCAGCCTCGATCGACCACGATCCCGGATCGAATCCGAGGTGCTGAGAATCCGCGCGTTGATCGAGCGTGGACAGTTCCTGCCGGCACAGGAGGCGGCGCAGAGGCTGCTCGCCGAAGCGCCCGAAAACCGCGACGTGATGTTCCTGTCCGCGGTCAGCCAGCGTTGCCTCGGTCGCCTGCCCGAGGCCCTGGAGACGCTCGCCCGTCTGGAGCGTTATCACCCGAATTATGCCTGGCTGTACCAGGAGCGCGGCCATTGCTACGCGACACTGCGTGCCACGGAACCGGCCATCCTGGCCTTTTCCCGCGCCGTCGTGCTCAACTCCTCGCTGCCCGCCAGCTGGAACGCATTGCAAGTGCTGTATCGCATGTCCGGCCGGGTCGCCGACGCCGAACAGGCCGCCGCGAACGCCGCCAATCTGGCCGCGCTGCCGCGCGAGATCGTCACGGCCTTCAGCCTGTACGCCGACGGCGACATCCTCTCCGCGGAGCACGTTGTGCGGCAATACCTGCTGACTCATGGCGATCACGTCGAGGGCATGCGCCTGCTCGCCGAAATCGGCATGCGGATGGACGTCGCGGACGACGCCGAATTGCTGCTCGAGAAGCTGCTGGAACTCGCTCCGAACCATCATGTGGCCCGCTATGAGTATGCCATCGTGCTGCTCAAGCGGCACAAACACGTCCGGGCGCGCGAGGAGATGGAAAAGCTGCTGAAAATCGACCCGGATAATCTGGCTTATCGCACCACCCTGGCGACGGTTCGCACGGGATTCGGAGAACACGAGCAGGCGCTGCCCATCTACCGGGAGGTCCTCAGCCAGACTCCCAATGAACCCGATTTGCACCTGTCGATCGCGCACTCGCTGAAGACGCTCGGCAGGACGCGGGAGGCGATCGACTCGTACCGCGCCGCCGCCGCCGCCCGCCCCGACTTTGGCGAGGCCTACTGGAGCCTGGCAAATCTCAAGACCTATCGCTTTACCGACGAGGAGATTTCGCGCATGCGCGCGCTTGAGGCTCGCGCCGACATTCGCCTGGCGGATCGCTATCATCTGTGCTTCGCGGTCGGCAAGGCATTGGAGGATCGCGGCGAATACGCCGATTCGTTCCGCTATTATGAACGCGGCAACGCCCTGAAGAAAACCGAGTGCCTGTATCGCCCGGAGCCGCTCGAGCGCAACGCACAGCTGCAGAAGACCGTATGCAGCCGAGAATTCTTCGACGCCCGGCGCGGTTTCGGCTGCGGGAGCGCGGCGCCGATTTTCATCGTCGGCCTTCCGAGATCCGGCTCCACGCTCATTGAGCAGATTCTCGCCTCGCATTCCCGGGTCGAGGGCACCATGGAGCTCGCCGACATTCCGCGTCTCGTGCAGGAGCTGCAGGGGCGCGAAACCCATGGCGCCGAACCGAAATACCCCGCGGTTCTTGCAGCGCTGGAGCCCGGCGAATTCAAGCGCATGGGGGAGCGATATCTCAGCGACACGCTCGTCTATCGCACCGGCAAGCCGTCATTCATCGACAAGATGCCGAACAATTTCCGGCATCTGGGGCTGATTCATCTGATGCTGCCCAATGCAAGGATCATAGACGCGCGCCGCGAGCCGCTCGCCTGCTGTTTCAGCAACCTGAAGCAGTTGTTCGCCTCCGGTCAGCAGTTCACCTACAGCATCGAGGACATCACCCGCTACTACCGCATGTACGTGGATCTGATGGCGCATTGGAATGACGTGCTACCTGGCAGGATCCTGCGCGTGGACTACGAGACCGTGGTCGCGGACCTGGAGGGCAGCGTCGGGCGGATTCTCGACTATTGCGGACTCGATTTCGAGCCAGCGTGCGTGGATTTCCACAAGACCCGGCGCAGTGTGCACACGGCGAGTTCCGAGCAGGTTCGCCAGCCGATCTTCAAGGAGGGGCTGGACCAGTGGCGGAATTTCGAACCATGGCTCGATCCTTTGAAGACGGCCCTGAGTCCGCTCGCCGCGGGATCCTGAGTCCGCGGATCCTAGGATCGCTCGCCTGCCGGATCTTGGCTATGGTCTGGAGGACACCCAGGTGGCTTGCCCGGGTTCCACCAGAATGCGCCGCTTGTCGGCGGGCGCGTCGGTACGGTAGCGGTCGCGCGTGGGCGCCCCCGTTCGCACGAAGCTCTCGATGTCGGCCGCCAGCTGGCGTGGCGCCTCCCAGGACAGATTGTGGCCGATGTCGTCGGCGTCGTGCTTGTCGCCGGATGCCGGGGCAGCGCGCACGCCATATTGCTTCCAATAGAAATACATGGCGGGGTTGGCGACGCTCGCCTGTTTGAGGAGGGCGATCAGACGATCTTGAGAGGCCCGGTCGAGGCCTGCATCCTCGCTCCCCCAGAGCACCAGGGTCGGAACGGACAGGCTTGCTAAATTCTCCGGAGGTGCCTGAGGTACCGCCGTCGGATCGATCACTCCCCAGCTGGCCAGGGACTCTCCGGCGGTCTGCGCCGCGATCGCCTCCACAACCTGCGGAGCGGCTATTGCCGAAATATCCCAATGCCGGATGATGTTTGCCACCGCATCGGGGTCGATGTCGAGGGGTCGCATGTGCAGGGCGCGCTCGGGCCACCGCACGCCCTTCGCCTCCAGCATCTTCTTCCAGCCGAGCGCGTCCAAGGGCGAGAAGCGCGTGCGCCGTGGCTCAGTGGTGCCGGCCGGCCGCGGCGCGCCGGTTCCCGAGAGGATCAGCCGCACCACGCGCTGCGGATGACTGAGCGCCACGCTGCGGGCGGCGCCCGCACCGAGCGCATGGCCGACCAGAGTCGCCTTCGCAATGCCTCTGGCGTCCATGAACGCCAGGACGTCGGCTGCGAGGTCGGCCTGGGTGATGCACAGGTTCGGCGTGATCCAGCACGCCGCCGTGTTCGGCAGGTCGGTCGACCCCGCGCCGCGTTGATCCAGCGCATAGACGTGCAGGGTCGGATCCAACTCGAGCAACGCGTTCGCCGTCCAGGCCCACTCCACCGCACTGGTCGTGTCCGTATGCAGCAGAATCAGCGTCTCGCCGGACTCGCGTCCGAGGTCGAAGTAGCTCATGTGAACGCCCGTCGACAGATCGATGAGGCAGCGCTGGCCAAAAAAATTGTCGCACTGGGAAGCCGCCGCTGCCGGCAGGCCCGCGAGGCAGCTGCACAAGGCAGCCGCGGTCAATAGGTGTTTCATCCCGTCCTCCGATGTTTCAACGTTGTCTGGCGACGGCGGCGGCATCCACCGCGCCGGCCCGATTGCCCCAGCTGGACCGTAGGTAGGTGCACAAGTCCGCGATCTGCGCGTCGTCCAGGCCGACGCTGAGCTCGAACCCGCTCATCTTCGGCCATGCGCCCTGGCTGCTGCCGGATTCGTGGGCGCCGTACAAAATCACATTGATCAGGCTTGCCGGATCCGGCGCCTGCAGGGCGGCGCTACCGGCGAGCGGCGGCGCCGTCTTGCCCGGGTCCGCAGCGGCCGAGCGCGGCACGCCGAGGCCGGTGGGCAGATGGCAGTCGGCGCACCGCGTGGTGTAGACGATTTCGCCGGCGCGCCGCCGATCCGCGTCCGTGGAGGGTGTGGCTGATGCAGCAGGCGGCAGGCTCGCCAGATAATCGGCAATGGCATGGACATCCGCGTCGGTCAGAAGACTGGTGCTGTTGACCACCACCTTGCTCATCGGACCGAAAGCCGCGGCGCGCGCGCTGTGGCCGGTCTTCAGGTAGGCGGCGATTTGATCGCGCGACCAGGCGCCGAGTCCGCCGGGCGCCGGCGTGAGATTCGCCGCGGACCAGGCGCGCAGGGTTCGCTCATCCAGGGGGGTGAGCACACCGTCCACCACCTCATCGGCGATCTCGTCGAGATACACACCGCCTCTCAGCATCTCGGCATGACGCTCCGCGCCCAGGGCATTGTGCGGCGTATGGCAGGCGCCGCAATGACCGAGGGCCTGAACGAGATAGGCACCGCGGTTCCACTGCGCGCTTTTCGAGTCATCCGGCGCATAGCGTCCCGCCTCGAAAAACAGCAGGTTCCAGACGGCCAACAATGACCTCAGGCCGAACGGAAACAGCAGGCGATTTGCGGGTGGCGTGTAGCGTACCGGCTTCAACGACCGCAAATAGGCGTAAATCGCGTGCACGTCCTGATCGGTGATCTTGCTGTACGCGGTGTAGGGAAACGCCGGATACAGGTGGCGTCCATCGGCCGCAATACCCTCGCGCAGCGCACGGGCGAACTGCGGCTCCGACCAGCTGCCAATACCGGAGCCGGGGTCCGGCGTGATGTTCGCCGAGAAGATCACGCCGAACGGCGTGTCGATCGCCACACCGCCGGCAAAGGGCTGGCCATCGGGCTGCGTATGGCAGGAAACGCAATCGCCGGCCGCCGCGAGATAGCGGCCCGCTTCGATCAGCGCTGCCGGCGACGCCGGGGCAGCGGGCTGTGCGCCCGCCCCGGCCATGACCATGAGCATCAGGGCACCGCCCCCCGTCCGCCTTGCAAAGCCGCCCAATCAGCGACCGCGCCGAATCGAGGTCATGGCACCACCGCGTGCCAGAACAGGGCGCCGACCCCGATGCCGGCCACGTCACCGCCGGCGGGCACGAACGGGTCCACGCCGCGAGTTATGTGGGACGCCGCCCGGCGGGCATCGGCGTCCGTATCGCGAGCCTCGACCACGGGTGCCAGATCGTAGGTCAAATTCCCGTCGATGGCGCCGGGTGCCTCCGCCGCATGGGTGTACAGCGCATAGCCCTTGTACACCCACTGCCGCTTTCCATCCGAGTGTGTGGCAATGCCCCAGTAGCCGGACGGCAGCGCATCCGACGGTGCGATGAATGGCGGCCAGGTCCTGGCGCAGGCCGCATCGCAGCTGGCCGTGCCAAACATCCGTCCGAGCGCCGGCCAGCCGTGATTCTCCCGGAAACTGTGGCCCGCGTCCGTGGCCGGCCGGTCGCGTTCGTACAGCGTCGCGCCGCCTGCCGTCGTCAAAATATCGCCGAGCTCCGGATTGCGCCGTATCATGGCGTCGGCAGGCATGAAATGCCGCATGATCAGCGCGGGATGAGCCCGGCCATCGATGCCGACGCCGGACACCTCACCCGGCTGCTGGTCGCCTTCGAATCGATACAGCTGTTGGCCGCGAAAGGCCCATTGGCTGATGCCGTCGTTGCGCGCAATCACGGAAAAATCGCCGATCGGTTTGGCGATCTGGGGCGCCTGCAGGGGTAGCCAGTGCGGGCAGCCGGCCGCGGCGCACTCCGCGGCAGCGGCCTCGCCGTCGAACACATACAGCGTCATGCCGAGCGAGTCCACCAGCCCTGCGCCCCCGGCGCCATCGATCTCCCGGACCGCAATGGCATCCGGCAGCATCATTCCGTCCCCGGGATGGAAGGCCGCCACGCGCCACGCGCCGGTGCCCTCGCCGTTGCTGTCGCCGACTTCCGTATCGTGGAGGAACCGGTACAGCGGCGCGCCGCGCAAAGCCCACTGTCTCGATCCGGTCCGGTCCAGCAGCGACCAATCGCCGGCGCTCGCGGCGCCGGGCGGAGCCAGCGCGGGCAGCCAGGCCGAGGCGCAATCATCCTGGCATTGCGCCGATCCGGGCGCCTGATCCGGGTTGCGCACGTACAGGGTCATGCCGTTCGCGTCGGCGTACAGGATTTGACCGTTTCCGCGCGGCCGTCCGGCCGTGGTGCGCAGCTGCAGGGTGATTCCCGGCGGCGTCGAGAGAGCCACGGCGGGTGGCGCATCCGCGGCCCTGTGCCGCGGCAGCCAACGCAGCGCGGCCGCCGCCAGCACCGCGATCGCGCAAAGCCCGATAAGCGCGCCCCGATTCATCTCGACGCCGTCCGGGGTGCGGCTAGGCCATCACGTCGGTGATGGTCTTCGCGGTCTTGTTGGATTCCGAGCCGAAGCTGCTGATGGGAACGCCCATGGCCTGTTGCACCGTCAGCGATACGCGGGTCACGGGGTCGCCCTTGGGCGCGGCGAAGTGGATTCCCGTCTTCATCCGGCCGCCGGCGCTGCCTGCGGTGATCATCGGAATGTTGTCGGTGGTGTGGTTCTTGGCATAGCCCGAATCGGTGTAATTGAATACCAGCGTGCGGTCGAGCAAGGTCCTGTCGCCCTCGCGAATACCGTCCAATTCGGCGAGCAACGTGTTGAACATGCCGAGAATCGTCGGGAAGAATTTCGCGACATTAGGCTGATAGCCGAGCTTCACGTCGATCGGATCCTCATGCGTGAACAAATGGTGGGTATTGGCCTCGCCAGCAAAGCGCAGTTGCGACAACCCGTCGGTCAGCATGATGTTGAAAACGCGCGTCTGATCGCAGGCCAAGGCGTGCGCCAGCAGCCTGCAGAACAGCCGATGATTGACGGTGACCTCCCCGACTTCGGACCCGATCCGAGTGTCGTCCGGCCTGGCCGGCAACGAACATGCCGCCAGGGGCGCCGGCTTCTGCAGCTGCAAGTCGAGCTGCTGTTCGAGTTCCCGCAGCGACGTGAAATATTGATCGAGCTGCGCGCGGTCGGCGGCACCCAGCTGACTCATGAAACCCCTGGCCTGTTCGCCCACCGCCGACAGCACGCTGCGGCGCGCCATTACGGTCGGATCCGGCGCGAAGCCTGCTGCATTCGGATCCTTGAAATCCGCGCCGAACACCCGCGCATACAGTGCCAGCGGCGAGACCTCCGACGGATTCATGGCGAAGCCGCTGCGCTTGCTGTGGCTGCTGTTGGGCCTGCCGGTGCAGGAGACCTCCAGCGAACGGAAGCGCGTGTGTGGCCCGATCACGTCGGCGATCATGGCATCCAGCGTGGGTTCGGGATTCATCGGATGCTCCAGGGTCGGCGGAGCCGCTCCCTGGATGATCACGGCCGGACCCACGGTGTGCGCACCCGGCGGATGGCCGTCGAGCAGCGCCGACATCCGGCTGTAGACATTGATTTTGGCCTTGAAGGCGCGAAGCGACTGCAACTCGACGCCGAATTCATAGTTCGGACCCACGGTGCTCGGCTCCCAGCGACCGGGGTTGAGTCCGCAGCCATAGAACCAGGTGCCGAAGCAAGGCGGCAGGGGTGCACCTGCGGCGAGCGCCGCACCGTTCGAATCGAGGAAGCAATCGAGCAACGGCAGGCCCACCGTGACGGCTGCGCCGCCCAGCATCCCGCGCAGCACCCGCCGCCGGCTCATCTTTGAAAGGCATCGCATGGCCGTCATTTCGCACCCTTCCCGACCGTGCCGTCAAGCGCCGCCAGGGTCGCCGTGGGCCCGGCGCCCGCCGGCGCGGCGACACGGTAGAGATTCGCGCTGGTTGCAATGCGCCGCATGAGCGCGGGCACGCGGTAGCCGTCGCCGGCGAAATCGCGCTCGAGAGAGCGTATCCAGGCGATGTCGCGCCGCGCTGGCGCCCGTCCGGTGGCATAGGAATACAGCCGCCGCACCACGCAGGCACCGGTCGCCGGATTGTCGTGTATCGCCCGGCCGAGCCCGGCGGCGTCGCTGAAGCGAACTCCGTCGAGTTCGCCGCCCGTGTCAAGCCGCTGGCCGTTCTCGGTCGTGCGATAGCCCGCGTCCGAATCGAAGTTCTCCAGCGCGAGGCCGATGGGATCCATCAGCTTGTGGCATCCGGCGCAGGTGGCCTCGGTGCGATGCGCGGTCAGCCGGTCGCGCATGGTCTTGAAGTTCGGATTATGCGTGTCCTGGGCCACGGCGAAATTGACGTTCCCCGGCGGGGCGGGTATGGGCTCGCACAACAACAGCTCGCGCAGCGCCTTGCCGCGCAACGTCGGCGAACTCAAACCTTCGTGCGAATGCAGCGCGACGAAGCTCGGCTGTGATTGGATGCCCGCGCGCGGATCGCCTGGTGCGAACTCGTAGGGCTGCCAGCGCGCCGGACTGCCGGCCAACGGCACGCGGTAGATCGAGCCGAGCAGAGGGGTCAGGAACGTCCGGCGCGTGGTGAACAGATCGCGGTAATCGCCGTTTTGCGTCAACAGCAGATCGACGATCGTGCGCAGCGTCTGCTCCTGCGCGTCACGCCCGACCTTGAAGGTCCATTTCGGGTAAATCGTCGCATCCTTCGCCAGCGACTCGAAAAGATCGAACTGCAACATGTCGGTGAAGAAGGCGCGCATACCCGCCGCCACCCGCGGCGAGTTGAGCATCCGGTCCACCTCGGCGGAGAGGCCGGACGCGGTGTCGAGCCCGCCGCTGCGCGCGGCCGCCATCAACTTCGGATCGGGACCGGCGTTCCACAGGAAAAAACTCAGCTGCGACGCCTTGCTGTAGGCGTCCAGCCGATACCAGCCGGCGTGGTCCGGATCCGCTTCGGCGATCTCGCTGCGGAACAGAAATTGCGGCGATTCGAGCATCCCGGCAAGACTCAACTCGAGCCCTTGATAGAAATTCTTGAGCGACTGCGCCGTGAGATCGGCGAGCAGCACGGCAGCCTTGAGCTCGCCCGGCGCCAACGGCCGGCGATATAGCAAGGGCCCTGCCGTCGCGAAGAACCGGGCCGCACAGTCATCGTCCGGCGCCGTCGGCGATCGCGGCGTGCACGGGATCAACGTGGCCCGGTGCCGCTCGCTCACCACCTGCGCGGCGATGCCACGGGCCATGGCGTCATACTGCTCCAGGCCGGCGGCGGTGACGCCGACATGCCCGGCGCCCACGGCCAGCAGGCCGCCATCGCGCAGTTCGGGCTCGAAGCGGCCTTCGATGGTGATCGACGGACCGAACACGTCCGCGATCACCTGGCGGTACTGATCGGGCGCGAGGCGCCGTGCAAGGGCCGGCGCTCCGGGTGATTGCGGTTGCGCCTGCCAGAGCGCGCGCAGCGGGCCCGCGGATTCGCCGGCGGCGCCCGCAGCGGCGGCGGCGCCCGCAGCGGCGGTGGTACGGCCAAGCAGCCCGTCCGCGGCCTCGCCGACGCGCGCCGTGAACGCCGGCACCGCTTCGATCATGTAGGCGGCCGAGATCGCGGTGTTCTGGCCGGTGTCCGGGTCAGGATAGGCGTCTGCGTCGCGGCGCAGCGCGTAATAAAGCGCGGGGGCGTCGACGCCGAAACCGCGCTCATCGATGTAGCCCACCTTGGCATGGCTCCAGTACACCGGATACCACGGCTGGTAGCCCCCGAGCACGCCCTCCAGTGTGCCGTCGGGCTTGAGGCGCAGGCGCAGGCGAGCTTTGAAAAATTCGTACAGCGGCTGGATGTAGGCATCACAGTGCATGCGGATCGTGGCCGGTTCCGTGATGATCACGCCATCGTGAATCCTGCCGTGCAACACGTTATGCGACGCCGGATGCGCAGCCACGCGATAGGTCATGTCACTTTGAATGTGCGCATTGGCGTCCTGTGTCGTGACGGGGTCCATGGAGCTTTCGAAGGTCACGGTGACCTCGCCGTCCCGGTCGAAGTCGGCGCCGCTGATCGAGATGAGCCACGCACCCATGCCCGCCCGCGAATAATCCCATCGGTATTCGGCCTCCAGGGGCGGCTGAGGCGGCGGATACCCCTTGTAGGCCTGCAGGCAGCCGATCGCGCGAAACAGCTGGTTATTGACGCCTTTTTCATGCGTCTGCGGGTCCTCGAAACCATTGGGTGATGCAGCACCCTTGCCGTCGAGATTGAAGCCGTAACCGAAACGCCCCACCGCCGGCATCAACTGCGCATCACGGACGGTGGTCGGATGCAGATAGACATTGTCCCGGCCGTTGCCGCGGGTGGCGACCACCGACACCCAACGGGTCGTCGTCTTGCCGTTCTGAATACTGTAGTCCTTGTCGAACATTGCATTGACCTCGGACTGCGGCAGGCCGAGGATTTTCAGATCGCGTTTGAAAAACACATCCGGCAGTGGATTCAGTCCGTTCGGACAGGTGTCCTCGCCATAATAATTGGCCGGATAGAAATAGCTGAGTACGAAGCTTCTGACCGTACTCGCCGCCTCGCCGGGCGGGGCCGGCAGCATCAACATGGCAAGGAGCGCGGCTCCGCCGATGAGCCGACTGCATGCGGGAATCTTCCCGGTCACCACTGTACCGCCCTTTGTTGCGATGGAATGCCCCCAAGGACCCGCAGGCCGCGGGTCGCTGCAACGCGGCCGACGAGTGTTGCTATAGTATTCCAGCGGGACGATTTGTGTTAGCCCGGCGCCTTAGCTGCAATCAACCATCATGAAACACGTCGAATTGGGACGCACAGGCCTCAAGGTGTCCGCGCTCGGACTCGGCTGCATGGGCATGAGCGAGAATTACGGCCCGAGCACGGACGCCGAAAGCCTTGCCACGCTCACCCGGGCCATCGAACTCGGCATTGATTTTCTCGACACGGCCGATTCCTACGGGCCGCACCATAACGAGGAGCTCATCGGGCGCTTTATTTCCGGCCGCCGCGGCAGGCCGGTGGTCGCCACCAAATTCGGCTTCGTGCGCAGTGCCGATCCCGACGCACCCAGCATCGACAACAGCCCGTCTTACATCCGCAAGGCATGTGAAGGTTCCCTGCGCCGCCTCGGGATCGACGCGATCGACCTGTATTATGCCCACCGGATCGACCCGCTGCGGCCGGTCGAGGAGACCGTCGGCACCCTGGCCGAGTTGGTACGCGAGGGCAAGGTTCGCGCCCTCGGCCTGTCGGAGGTGTCGGCGGCCACATTGCGGCGTGCCGCCGCGGTCTATCCCATCGCGGCGCTGCAAAGCGAATATTCATTGTGGGCACGCGATGCCGAACGCGAGGTGCTGCCGGCCTGTCGCGAACTCGGCATCAGCTTCGTGGCTTTTGCCCCGCTCGGCCGCGGCTTTCTCACCGGCGCCATTCGCGGCACCGACGGACTCGCCGCCGACGATTATCGCCGCCAACTACCCCGCTTCCAGGGCGGGGCCGCCGTGCACAACGCCCGGCTGGTCGCCGCGCTCGAGCGGCTCGCCGCCCGCCGAGGCTGCAGCGCCGCGCAGTTGGCCGTCTCGTGGCTGTTGTCAAAACCCGGCGTCATCCCCATTCCGGGCACGCGGCGCATCGGCCGGCTCGAGGAGAATTGTGCCGCCGCCGACATCGTGCTCTCGAATGATGAGCGCGCCGCGATCGAAGCACTGTTCCCGATCGGTGCGGCCGCCGGTGAGCGCTACGATGCCGACGGCATGCGGCAGGTGAATGGTTGAAACATCCAACGGGCGGTCAATTGCCGGACAAAAACGGATTGATCACGGCGGCGACCGCCGCCGGATCCTCCCAGAACGGATTGTGTCCGTAATCCGGAAATACCTTCACCTGGGCCCCCGGAAGGCCTTCGCGCAGCGCACAGCGGAGCGGCTCGTCGATCAGCGCATCCTTTGCGCCCCAGATCAACAGCGTCGGCGCGCGCAGCCACATCAGGGTGCTCTGCAGATCGATTCCGGTGACGGCTTGATCCAGCAGCGCGAGCCAGATCTTCACGGGAATGGCCGCGGCGTCGCGCTTTTGCCGTCGCAGCAATTCCGAATCCGGCGGCGGAGTTCCATACCAGTCCGTGATGAAGCGCGAATTCGGATCGATGGGATCATGCAATGCGACCAGCCGCGCCCGCAGCCACGGCAGCGGCGGCGCCGCCGGGCCGGCAGCCGCGCATCCGGGGCGGATGCCGCCGCTCGAGGAAATCAGCACGACGCGACCGACGCGGTCCGGCCAATGTTCGGCGAGCGCCTGCGCAACCAGGCTGCCGAGCGAGTGACCGACCACGTCCGCCGACTTGATGCCCAGCCGGTCCAGCAGCAGCACGATGTCGTAGGCCATGTCGACGGTGCTGTAACAGCAGTCCGGTTTGCTCGAGCGGCCGTGACCGCGCATGTCGACGAGGATCAGCCGCAGTCCGGCCTCGAGCCGGGGTATCAACGGCGCCCAGTTGCGGGCATCGTTCGTATAGCCGTGGATCAGAACCACGGGTTTTCCATCGCGGGGACCGAGGTCGGCATAGGCAAGCTTGATGCCGTCGGGCAGCAAGGCCTCGTGCATCCCGCGATCGAATGCATCCAGATCGATGCCCGGATCGGCCGCTGCCCGCACCCGGTGGGGGCACGACAAGGTGGCGGCCAAGCAGATCACGGCGATGGCGGTGCGTTGCATGCCGCCACCTTACTCTGCCGGCGATTCTTTTCAAACCCGTTGATTCTTTTCAAACCCGGCGATTTCGAGCATTGTAGGGGATGAACCCTCGTTATCGGTCGGAGAACGCCGTTAGCTACGCACAGACACTCTCCCCGCCGGCGCAGGCCGGCAGCGTGCCGCAGATGGACTACGACGATGCGCCGCTGAGACCGTTTCATTTGCGCGTATGCGTCGCGAGCACCGGCGGCGTCTTTGCGGATGGTTTCGGGCTCGGCATCATCGGCATCGCCCTCAGTCTGGCCGCGCCCGAACTTCGGCTCGGTGCCGTCTGGATAGGGTTGATCGGTGGCGCTTCGCTGGCGGGGCTGTTCGCCGGTGCACTCGTGACCGGCCCGACGGCGGACCGTTTCGGACGGCGGCCGATTTTCGCCTGCAACATGCTGTGCGTCGCCGCCCTGTCCGCCCTGCAATTCTCCGTGGCATCCATCACGGAGCTGTTCCTGTTGCGGCTCGGGATCGGTTTCCTGCTCGGCACGGACTACGTGGTCAGCAAGACGTTGCTGACGGAATTCGTGCCGCTGCGCGTGCGCGGCCGCATTCTTGGACTTTTATCGGTGGCCTGGGCGGGCGGCTACGCCTGCGCCTACCTGGTGGGCTTCGTGCTCAGTTCACTCGGCCCGCAGTCGTGGCGCTGGATGCTGCTGGCGAGCGCAGCGCCCTGCCTGCTCATCGCTCCACTGCGCATCACCCTGCCGGAATCCCCGTTGTGGCTCGCCAACCATGACCGCGCCGACGAGGCGGCCCGCGTGGTGCGCGCGAAGCTCGGTGCCGACATCCGCCCGCCGGCGAGGATACCGGCCGCCGTCAACCGGACCGGCCGATGGCGGCAACTGCTCTCGGCCCGCTCGCGCACCCGCACCCTGCTCGGCTGCACGTTCTTCACCTGTCAGGTGATTCCATATTTCGCGGTGGGCACCTTCGTCACCCAGGTGATGACGGCGCTGAATTTGAAAAGCCGGTCGGGGGGCGGCCTCATTTACAATCTCGCACTGTTCGGCGGGGCCATCGCAGGACTCCTGATCGTAGATCGGATCTCGCGCAGGGCCTTCCTGATCGGCAGTTTCTCCGCCGCCGGCGTGACCATGCTGATCCTCAGTGTGGATCCGAACCTCCCGGCCGGTGCGACCATCCTGCTGTTCGCCATGTTCGCCGGGGTGCTGTCGGCGGCGTCCAATCTCTGCTATGTATACCTGCCGGAGCTGTTCCCGACGGACCTGCGGGCCTCGGGAATCGGGCTCGCGGTGGCTGCGAGCCGCATCGGCTCGGCGGCCAGCACCTTCGTGCTGCCGCTGGTGGTGTCGGCCTATGGTGTGCGAAGTGCGCTCGGCGCCTGCGTGGCGGTGCTCGCCATCGGTGCGGTCGCTTGCCAGCGCTGGGCGCCGGAAACGAGATTCCAGAGCCTGCAGGCCCTGGATCGCGAGGCGGCGTCGGGGCGCATGGATTCGGATTCTTTGGAGTCGCCGTGACCGTCCTACACGGCGCGCCCATCCGCATCGCCTTTCTGCTGGTGCCGCAATTCTCGATGATGGCGTTTTCCGCCGCGATGGAGCCGCTGCGCTCGGCCAACCGCATGAGCGGACGCGGAATATTCGACTATCAACTGGTGTCCGTCGACGGCAATGCCGTGCCGGCGAGCAACGGGATCCCGATCTCCGTCCACAAGCCGCTCGATGAACTCGGCAGAATCGACATGCTGGTGGTGTGCGTCGGCCTGGATCCTCTGCAATTCGGGCGCAGTCAGCGCGTTCACCACGCCCTGCGTCGCCTGGCGCGCCATGGCGCCATGGTCGGCGGCATCAGCGGAGCATCGTTCATCCTGGCGGATGCCGGGCTGCTGGCCAACCGGCGCTGCACGGTGCATTGGGAGTACGCCGACCTGTTCCGCTCACGCTACCCGACGCTCACGCTGACCGGGGATCTTTATGTCGTCGATCGCGACGTCTTTACGTGTTCCGGAGGAACCGCGGCGTTGGACATGATGCTGCATTTCATCGGCGAGGCGTCGGGACCGGCGCTGGCGCGCGATGTGGCCGAGCAGTTCATGCATACGCAGATCCGCGACCGCAAGGAGCACCAGCGGCTCGCGCTGCACGCCCGCTATCGCATCGAAAGCCCGAAACTGGTGGAGATCATCGCCCTGATGGAGGGCGCGATCGAGGATCCCTTCGACGTGATGGACATCGCGGTGCGCGTGGGCATCTCGGCGCGGCAGGTCGAGCGGCTGTTTCGCGAGTACCTCGCGGTGTCGCCGCATGCGTTTTACTTGCAGTTGCGCGTCGCCAAGGCGAGAACCCTGCTGCGCCAGACCATGAATCCCATTCAAAGCGTCGCCCTCGAATGCGGATTCACCTCGACCTCGCATTTTTGCCACGCCTACAAGCGGGTGTTCGGCCTTGCCCCCATGGAAGAGCGCAGCCGCTCCGGTCTGTTGTGCGAGTAGCCCCGCACGCCGGACGGTCGCGGCACACGCCGCGGCTGCTCACGCGAGCCAGCCGCGCGGTTCTCGGGGAGGGGCCGGTCTGGGACGAGCGCGCTCAAATCCTGTATTGGGTGGACATCGAACGCGGGGAATTGCATCACTGTCGGGCGGACGGCTCGGCGGAATCCAGCTGGCCGATCGGCCAGAAGATCGGGTGCGTGGCGCTGCGCGCCGACCAGCCGGGATTCATCGCCGGTCTGGAATGCTCGCTGGCATACCTTACGTTGAATCCCCTGACAATGACGCCCGTGGCACAGGTGCCGCAGTCGGCCCACACCCGCTGTAACGACGGCAAGTGCGATGCGCAGGGGCGCTTCTGGGTCGGCACCTATGACCAGTCGAACAGCGAGGCGACGGGCTGGTTCTACCGCTTCGACGCCCGCGGCCTGGTGAGCATGCTCGGGCCGTACGTCTGCACCAACGGCCCTGCGTTCGCGCCGGACGGCAGAATCATGTATTGCGTCGACAGCTACGGCAAGACCGTGTATCGCCACGATTTGACGCCGGCGGGCGACCTGTCCGAGGGCCGGATCTTCCGTCGATTCGATCAGCCCGGCTGGGGCTTTCCGGACGGTCTGACCTGTGATGCCGACGGCTGCGTGTGGATCGCGCACTGGGGCGGGTCCCGGGTATCTCGCTTCGATCCGGCCGGCGAGCTGATCGAGTTCATCGAGCTGCCGGTCGCCCAGCCCACGAGCTGCACTTTCGGCGGCGCGGACTTCAAGCGTCTTTTCGTGACCTCGGCGGCCTCGGGCATAGACCCCGGCGCAAACACCGGCGGACTCGCGGGTGCCGTGTTCGCCGTCGATCTGGACGTCGGCGGCCTGCCGGCGGCGCGCTTTGGGGGTTGAGGCCGGCGCTCGTTCAGCGTTGTGAGGCGGCCGCGCCCCGCGGCCAGACGGTTGCCACGGCACGGTCGAATTGCGCGAGCGTCAGGCGGATGTCGTCGGCCGTGTGTGCCGCGGAGATCGAACATTGCTTGGTGGCGATCGGCACCAGAAAAACCCCCAGATCGATCACCGCGCGCCGCAGCGCCACGTCGCGTTCGAAATCATGCTCCTCGATGATGTCGTGAAAGTCCTCCGGAACCCGCGGCATCAGATAATAGGAGAAGGCCGAGCCCTGCCGGGCGATCGAGGCCGTCACGCCGTGCGCCGCGAATATGTCCCGAAGTCCCGTCTCCATCTGCCGCCCGAGCGCCTCGACGTGCTGGTACACGGGCGTTTTATTGGCGATCAGATACTCCAACGTGCGGATGGCCGCCGTGACCGCAACCGGATGGCCGTTGTAGGTGCCGCTGACCAGAGGGCGCTTCGCCGGGTCCGGATGCACGACGTAGTCCATGTACTCGCGCTTGCCGCCGACCAGGGCCAGCGGAAAGCCATTGGCCACCGCCTTGCCGTAGGTCACGAGATCCGGCTTCACGCCGCAAATCTCGCTGTAGCCGCCGATGGCGTGGCGAAATCCCGTCTTCACCTCGTCGAAAATCAGCAGGAAGCCGAATTCGTCGGCGAGCATGCGCAGCGCCTCCAAATATCCCGCGCGCGGCTTGACCACCCCGATGTTCTGCAGGATCGGCTCCGTGATCATGGCGGCGACTGGATAGCGGCGGCAGACGTAGCGGATGGATTCCGGGTCGTTGAAATTCACCGGATGCACGAAGCGCGTGGCCTCGATCGTCGTGCCGGCTCCCAGCGGCCGCAATGGGTATTCGCCCGGCGACACCCGCGGTCCGATTTCAGCCAGCGTGTTGAACACATTGCAGGCGAGTTCGTCGCCGTTGCCGTTGTAACCGCCCTGCACGACGATCACGTGCTGGCGGCCGGTGATGGCGCGGCTGAGGCGGATGGCCAGGGCGGTCGCCTCGCTGCCGGTGTTTTGCAGGCACACCTTTTCCACCGCGGCCACATTACGGCAGATCAGCTCCGCCAGCCGGCCCTCCAGCTGTGTAGGCCCGGCGCCGAACAGGCTCTCGCCGCCGTGCAGCGCATCGATCACCGCGGCGTTGACCGGCGCGAAGTTGTGGCCGAGAAAGTGCGGCGCGAACGCCGCGTGATAATCGACGTAGCGCTTGCCGTCGATGTCCCACAGATAGGCGCCCTCGCCCTTCACGAAACTGATGGGCGGATCGATGACTCGATTGATCGAACTCACGCCGCCCGGAATGTAAGCGGCGTTCCGGGACAACAGGGTGGCAAGTGCGTCGCTTACCGGCGCCGGCATAGTTTTCTCATGAATTCGGGCAGTGGAAGCAGCGTGCGGCAACGTTACATGAGGCGGCGTCGCGGCGTCCAGCCGCCCAAGGTCCGGATGTCGCACCCAGACATCACGGCGTCGGATCTGCGTACACCCGGCGCATCGGGCCGGTAGAATATCGGGCGACGCCCGCACGGAGAGAACATGAGAACAGCCACGCCGCCATTCTTTCGCGCGACAATCATCGTGGCGGCGGCGCTCTGCCTGCCGCTGGTGGCGGGCGCCGGGCAATCCTACGTCAGTGCGCCGGATGTCTATGTCAACGCACAAGTGCCCTGGCATCCGGTCGTTCTGGATGCGCAAGGCAAGCTGCTCGCCTGGTACCAGCCGCAGAAGAATCTCGGCTATGACCACGTCGTGCGCCTCGCCTGGGATTTCATCGAGCACAAGATTCCGGTCGACACGCGGCACGGCACCGGCCTGAAGATCTATCTGATCAATTCCGTCTACGACGGCAAGACCATGCAGGGAACCTATTACCAGCACAACCCGGCCATGGTGTTTGCGTCCTTCGTCGACTCGCTGGTCGGCTGGTTCCCCTACTCGGGCGACCAGGAGGCGGTGCAGGCGGTGCGCGGCATGCTCGACTACCAGCTCGCGCACGGCACCACGGACTCGAAGTGGGAATGGCCGGACGTGCCGTTCGCCACCAGCTGCGGCGATGAACGCGAGTACGGGGGCTGCGTCCAGGACATGCCGCACGAATTCTACGGCGGGATTGAGACCGACAAGGTCGGCGAACTCGGCACCGGATATGCACTTTTCTACAAGCTGACCGGCGAGCGCAAATACCTCGACGCCGCGATCAGCTGCGGCCGGGCGCTCGCACGGCATGTGCGTGCGGGCGACGCCGAACACACCCCGTGGCCGTTTCGCGTCGACGCGCGCACCGGCGTGACGCTCGCGCTCGAGGAGTATGGCGGCAGCGTCGCGGGACCGCTGCGGCTGTTCGACCTGCTGATCAGCCTGAATGCGGGCGACGTGGCGGCATTTCGCGCCGCCCGCGACACGGCATTGAAATGGCTGCTCGACTATCCGCTCAATCACGACAGCCGTGCGTGGAACAAATGGGCCGGCTATTTCGAGGACATTCCGCGACACACCGACGACGTCAACCAGCTCACCCCGATGATGGCTGCCTACTACATTCTGGCGCGCGATGATCCGGCGGAAGTCGACCCGCTGTGGATGGGCCACGTCGGCCGGTTGCTCGACTGGGTGCGGATCAAGCTCGGCCGCGGGCCCTTCTTCGGCGCCCAGGCAATCGACGAACAGACGACGCCGGATGCCTCCTTCGGCTGCTGCTCGCGGGCCGGACAGGGCGATCACACCGCGCGTTGGGCGGCGATCAACGCCATGTTCTTCGAGAAGACCCATGACGGACAGGCGCGCGAGGATGCGTTCCGATCGCTGAACTATGGGACCTATTTCGCCGGCTCGGACGGCCGGATCGCCTGTTGCGGCGTCGATTATCAGGATTCATATTGGTTCAGCGACGGCTACTCGGACTACATGCGCCATTTCCTATGGGCCATGGGCGCGATTCCGGAATTTGCGCCGGCCGGCGCCGACCATTTGCTGCGCTCGAGTTCCGTGGTCCAAAAGGTCACCTATGGCCCGCACCATGTCGCGTACCGCACCTTCGACGCCGCGGCCGTCGAAGTGCTGCGCCTGAGCTTCAAACCGTCGCACGTGACCGCCGGAGGCGTGGCATTGCACCAGGGCACCGATCCGCGAGCGGCCGGCTATACGTTGCAACCGCTTCCCGGAGGCGACTGGGTGGTGCGGATTCGGCACGTCGATTCGGGTGACGTTGATCTGGGCTGATCATGAGGACGGCGTCCCCGGCGGTCGTGCGGCGCCCGTGAGCAGCGGCCTGCGCAAGAGCATCGGACCGTTCCAGTTCTTCGCGCTGGCGATCGGGGTGATCATCGGATCGGCATGGGTGGTGCTGATCGGGGATCTGCTGGAGCTCGGCGGGCCGGGCGGCGCCATTCTCGGATTCGCCATCGGCGGTGTGGTGATGCTGCTGGTTGCCGCCGCGTATGCGGAATTGGCGGCGGCCATTCCCGTGGCGGGCGGCGAGTTCATCTTTGCGTTCAAACTGTTCGGCCGCGGCGCGGGTTTCGTGGTGGGATGGTTCCTCACCTTGTATCTCGTCGCCTCCACGGCATTCGAGGCAATTGCACTGGCGGCCATCCTCAAGACGCTGCTGCCGGCGCTCGAGGGACCCACGCTCTACGTCTGCCTGGGCCATTCCGTCACGGCCGGCGGCGTCGGCATCGGCCTCGCCGGCGCCGCACTCGTCACGTTCATGAATTACCGCGATGTGCGCCTGGCGGTCGGATTCCAAAGCGTCGTGACCTACGGCTTCCTGATCGTCGCTTTCGCGGTGGTCATCGTCGGCATCAGCCTCGGCCACGCGGTCAATCTGCAGCCGCTGTTCATCCGCTCGCATGGCCGGGCGCCGTGGTTCGGTGCGCTGTCGATCTTTGCGACCAGCGCCTATTTTCTGACCGGTTTCCAGGCCGTACCTCAGGCCATCGAGGAGCGAGCAGAGGGCGTCTCGGCGCGCACGGTATTCCGCGTGATGGTCTCGTCGGTGGCGCTCGCCGCCTTGTTCCTGTGCCTGGTGGTGCTTGGGGTCGGCATGGCGGCGCCGTGGCAATCGACGGCCGGCCAGGCCATGACCACGGCTGCGGCGCTGTCGAGCTTGAGGCCGGGCAGATTTCTGGCGCTGGTGGTGCTGATCGCGGCGGCGGCGTCGCTGCTCAAGACCTGGAATGCGCTCGCTCTCATGGCGGGCCGCCTGTTCATGGCGCAGGCGCGGGAGAACCTCCTGCCCGCCTGGTTGGCCGCCATCCACCCCGCCTACCAGACACCGGCGCGCGCGTCGCTGTTGGTGGGTGCGCTGACCGTCGCGGGCGTCATGCTGGGCCGCGGCGCGTTGCTGCCCATCGTGGACATGGGCTCGCTGTGCCTCGCCGGAACTTTCGTGCTGGGTTTCCTCGAGGTGCTGAAGCTGCGCCGCTCGGGGGTGCGCGGCAGCCGCGGTGCCAGGCTGCCGGGCGGCGGCTGGGCGATCGGGGTCGGCCTGGCCGGATCCGCTGTCATGGCGGCGTTCTCCCTCGCGGAACCTGTAATATCCGGCAACGGAGGACTGCCCATTGAGTGGATCCTGCTGATCGCATGGGCGCTCATCGGTGCGCTGGTGTTCCGCTCGCTCGCACCGGCGGCCGACACGAGAGGATGAGCAGATCGCAGCCACGGTATCACAGTCGGTCGTGGGCACTCTGGCGGGGCGCGAGATCCTCGAATGCCGGCTGACCAACGGCTCGGGGACCGAGGCCGGCATTCTCACCCTCGGTGCGACGCTGCGCCGACTGCTCGTGGCCGATGCTCGCGGGGATCGCGACGACATCGTGCTCGGCTTCGATACCGCCGAAGAGTACCTGCGCGGACGCCACTACTTCGGCGCCACCCTCGGACGCTATGCCAATCGCATCGCCGGCGGCAGCTTCAGCCTCGCGGGCAGGCGCCACCAATTGACGCAGAACGATGGACCGAATTGCGAGCATGGCGGCATCGAGGGATTCGATCGGCGCCTCTGGACCGTCGATTCGATCCGCCATGCGCATGGCGCGGCGGTGTGCTTGTCGCTGGTGAGTCCCGACGGCGACCAGGGCTTCCCGGGTGAACTGCGCACCCAGGTGACTTACACCCTGACCGACGACGATGCGTTGCGGATCGACTACCGCGCCACGGCGTCCGCCGCCACCGTCGTCAATCTGGCACATCACAGCTACTGGAACCTGGCCGGTGCCGCCGCGGGCGATGCGTTGCATGCGCAGCTGTCGATCGACGCGGATTCCTACACACCGGTGGATACCCTGCTGATACCCACCGGCGAGCTGCGTCCGGTGGCGGGCAGCGTCTTCGATTTCAGGTCCCCGCAGTTCATTGACTCGAGGATCCGCGACGCATCCGAGCCGCAACTGCGTGTCGGGCGCGGCTATGACCACAATTTCGTTCTGCGCGGCGCGGCCGGCCTGCTGCGACGGGCGGCGCGCCTCGAGGACCCGCGCTCCGGCCGTGTGCTCGAGGTTCTGACCACCGCACCGGGTTTGCAGCTCTACACCGGCAACTTTCTCGACGGCTCGGTCATCGGCAAGGGTCGCCGGCTATACCGGCAAGGCGACGGCGTTGCGCTCGAGGCGCAGCACTTTCCGGACTCCCCCAACCAGCCGGGATTCCCGAGCACCGTTCTCGAACCCGGTGCGCTGTGGACGTCCAGCACCGTGTTCGTCTTCAGCGCCCGGTCGACACCGCCGTGAATGGCCGCGACCACGGGCGCGCCAGGATGTCGCAGCCAGACATCCCGGTGTCGGGTGTGCGTACCATTCGCGCGGCCACAGGACTATCATCCGCACGGTAAGCACGCGCGAAAAGCAAGCGACCGCACGGTCAGCGGGGAATTGCGAAGAGGTTGCCGATATGTGGTTGAGAACGGCATTTGCTGCGGCCCTCGGGCTGCTGATCGCGAGTGGTCCTCACGGCGCCCGTGCCGCAAGCGCCGAGATTCTGCCGGTCCGCGTGTTCGAGGCCGCGCACCCGCTCGACGCACCGGTGGCGAATTCGGCATTCGCCCCTGACGCGGGGGCGTTGCCGGCGCCGGCCTTCGCCGGTGTTCTGAAGATCCGTGCCGCGCCCATGCAGACCCTGCCGGTGCTCACGCAGCCCCTGATCCAGGGGCGCGATACCCGCGTTTTCCCGGGTGCGCAGCTGGAATTCTTCACGGTCGGCGATGTGCTGGTGCCGGTGCAGCGTGGACAGATGGTGCGCGAGAGCGGCGGCGGTGCAACCCCGAGTTACTGGCGCATCATCCCGCAGTTCGGCAGGGTGTGGCGCGAAAAGGGCGACGGCGACTGGGCGCGCGCGGCGTTTCCCGTCATGCTGGTCAACGACACCGAAAATCATGCCCACCAGGGTCTGGCCACCTTTCTGTACCGGCCCGGCCAGGTCAGCGGGCTCATGGTGCAGTTCATTCAGCAGACCGGCCCGTACCTGATCAAACAATACTTCGTGGCCTGGGGTTACGCGCCGGCCGACTTTTCCCCGGGCGATGCCGCCGCCTTGGAACCGCGGCGTACGCAGGCTCTGCGTGAGCTCGCCGACCGGCTGCCGGCGAAACCCTGGGGTGAACTGCTGAAAACCGTGCCGCCCGGCACGCTCGACGGCTTCGGCGGGCCGATCTACCCCAAGTGGCAGGTGGCCGTGGCGCTGGTACAGGGCGGCACTCTTTATTATCAGGAACCCGAGACCCCGTACGGCAAGTATCCTTATCCGCTCGAGATGCGGTTCGGCGTTCGCTCGGTGACGAAGAGCGTGTTTGCTCCCCTTGCGCTGCTGCGCCTTGCGCAGGTGTACGGACCGTGGGTGCTGACGCTCGAGGTCGGCGATTTCGTGCCGGGCCTCGATCCGAAATGGCGGCATGTGCGCTTCATCGATGCGGCGAACATGTCCACGGGTTTCGGCGGTACGGGCAGCACGAAAACCCATCCGAACGACATCTTCGACGGTTACCTGGGCGGCGACTACGACGCCTGGTATACGGCGCCCTCGCATGCCGACAAGATCCACCAGATCGCCGCATCCCTGCATCCCTATCCATGGAATCCGGGCACCGTGATGCGCTACCGCGACCAGGACTATTATCTGCTCGGCGCCGCGATCGAGGGATTTCTCAAGTCGGTGCGCGGTCCCCAGGCCGATCTCGGCGACATGGTTCAGTCGGAGGTCTTTACCCCGATCGGCATTCATCAGGCACCGACCGTCAGGACGCGGGAGAGCGGCGGTCGGGACGGAATGGTATGGTGCAACGCCGGGTATTACCCGACGCTGGATGACCTCGCGAAGATCGCCCTGCTGTATGAGGCCCGCGGCGCCCACGGCGGCGTGCAAATACTCAATCGCGAACTCACCACGGAATTGATGGCGGCGCGCGATGCCATTGTCAAGAACGCCGACGCATCGCTCGGCCCCGTGCCAGGACCGCTGCCGGAATCGACCGAAGACGGGCTGTATAAGATGGGTTTCCACTTCCTGCGCTATGTCAATGCGAACGGTGCGGTCCTGTATCTGCCGAGCATGCATGGTTCCGGCGACAACGAAGTGATCCTGTACCCGAATCACACGGTGTCGATTGTCATGGCCAAGGCGTCGGTCGAAGTGCTCGGACCGGAGAAGACCCGCTCGGACGAGGGCCCCGTGACGATTCGCGCCGTCGAGCGGCTGGCGCCGTTTTGAGCATGAGTGGTGCGTCCTCCCGATTGCGGGATTGGTGCCTTCTGATCCTGTGCAATTTAATCTGGGCCAGCCAGTTCGTGCTCGCCAAGCTGGTCCAGGAACAGATGGGTCCGATATTCGCTACCCTGCTGCCGATGGCCATCGCCACCGCCTGCCTGGTGCCCCTGGTGCATCGGCAGCAGCGACGGGCCGGACGGGCGCCGGCGATCGGTGCAGCGGACATTTTGCGCTTCGCCGTCATCGGCGTGTTCGGCCAGGTGGTGGCACAGTTGGGGATCACCTGGGGCGTCGGCCTGGCGCCGGCATCGAATGCGGCGCTGTTGTCGCTGACGCTGCCGATAGCCACCGCGGTGATCGCCTATCTGTTGCTCGGCGAGCGCATGACGCCGGTGCGCTGGATCAGCTTCGCCCTCGCGGTCGCCGGCGTGTTGCAATGCTCCGGAATCGACTGGAATGATCTGCGTTTTGCCAGCGGCGGCGTCGTGGCGGGGAATCTGCTGATCATGTCCGGGGTTCTCGGCAGTGCGTTCTACAATGTTTATGGCAAGAAGCTCCTCGACCGCTACACGCCGCTGGAGGTGCTGCTGTACAGCTACTACGCGGTGCTCGTATGTCTGGTTCCATTGACCCTCTACCTCGAGCCCGGCTCATTCCACAGCGTGATGTCCTTCGGTCCGAAAGTGTGGCTGGGCATTGCGCTGCTCGCCGGCCTGCAGTATTTCCTCTCCATGATCCTGTTCCTCACGGTGCTGACCCGCCTCGATGCCGCGCAGGCCGGATTGTCGAATTACCTGATCCCCGTGTTCGGCGTCATGATCGCGGCGGGCGTGCTCGGCGAGCGGCTCACCGCGCGCATGGCGATCGGCGGACTGGTGGTGCTGGGGAGCACCCTGCTGGTCACCGTGTACGAGGAGCACTACGTGCCCCGCATGCGCGCCGCCGCCGCGGCGCGCCGCTGAGGCCGGCTCGCCATGAGCGTTGCGGGCAGGCACATCCTGGTCACCGGCGGCGCGCGGGGCATCGGCCTCGCCATCGCGGAGGCCTTCGGTCGGGAACGAGCGGTGCTATCGCTGCTGGACAATAACGCCGAGAATCTCGACCGGTCGCTGCGGGCGCTGCGCGCCACCGGTGCGGTCGCGAACGGTCACGTGCTCGACGTGACCGACGAGGCGGCGGTGGCCGCGGCCGTGGACGAAGCGGAGCGGCGCGCGCCGATCGACGTTCTGGTGAACAACGCCGGCATCGCCCTCGAGACGTCTTTTCTCGACATCGCTGCGGCTGAATGGCGCCGGGTGCTCGACGTCAATCTCACGGGAATGTTCTTCGTCGCGCAGACGCTGGCGCGGCGCATGGCGGCCCGGCGCCGCGGCGTCATTCTCAACATGGCGAGCAAGAACGCGTTCGACGGCGAGGCCGGATATGCGCATTACAATGCCAGCAAGGGCGGTGTGGTGATGCTGACCAGGACCATGGCGCTGGAACTGGCCCAGTTTGGAATCCGCGTCAACGCGGTCGCACCGGGCTACCTGCAGACGCCCATGTCCGAAGCCATCGACAGCCCCGAGTTCGTGCGGGATTTCGTCGATCGCTACATTCCGCTCGGCCGCAGCGGCAAGGTGGAGGATGTCGCGCCCCTGTTCGTGTTCCTCGCAGGCGATGAAGCGGCCTTCATCACCGGTCAGGTGTTCATCATCGACGGCGGACAGCTGGCCGGACAGAAGGCCTCGGTGGACCTCCTGAGAAGGTTGTACCCGCAAGCTTAGTTGGCGCGGCGCGACGCGCTTCAGCCGGTCATTCGCCTGCCGTCGGGATCGAACAGGGGCCGGCGCTGCGGGCGTGCCGGAAGGCGTCGGCCGAGGATCTCGATCGTCCAGCCTTCCTCGGCGTCGGCCAGTTCCCGGGACACATACCCGAGGGCAACCGAAACGCCGGAGCCATGAGCAAAGCCGCCCGACGTCACCCATCCGACGACGGCCTCTGCGTGCCAGATCGGCTCGTCACCGATCACGTCGGCATCGTCGGCGGCCACCACGAAGCAGCACAGCCTGAGTTTGCCGCCGCCTTGCTGCTCCCCTATCGCGGCGGACTTGCCGATGAAATCCGCGTTCTTGCCGAGCGCGACGAAGCGCTCCAGCCCGGCCTCCACCGGCGAGTAGATCGGACGGTACTCGCGCGCCCAGGAGCCGTAGGCCTTTTCCAGTCGAAGCGCATTGAGCGCCCGCGAACCGAACAGTCGCACCCCGAACTGCCGCCCCGCCTCCATCAGCGTGTCGAAGACATGCACCAGGTTGGCGGGATCGCACCAGATTTCGTAGCCGAGGTCCCCCGTGTAGCTCACGCGGCCGACCCGGGCGGACGCCATGCCCACCGGCATGCGCCGCACTTCCATGAACTTGAAGCCTTGAGGCGAAACGTCCGCCGTGGTCACCGCCGCGAGCAGCTCGCGCGCCCGTGGCCCAGCGAATGCGAGCCCGGCGATGGACATGCCGTGCGCGATGATCTGCACGGAGCCGTCCCCGGGCAAATGCTGTCCGAACCAGCGCATGTGATAGTCCTCGGCGATGCCCGATCCGACGAGGAAGAAGCCGTCCGCGCCGAGATTCGCGAGCGTGAAATCGCCGATGAGCCGGCCGTCGTGCTTCAACATCGGTGCGAGCGTCATGCGTCCCGGGGCCGGAATCCGGCAGGCGAGCAGCCGGTCGAGCCACGCGTGTGCGCCGCCGCCGCGAATGCCGTACTTCGCAAAATTCGTGGTTTCGATGAGTCCCACGCCCTGACGCACCGCCTGCACCTCCGCCGCAACCGTGTCGAAATCCGTCGAGCGGCGCCAACTGAAGCTGTCCGTCAATCCGCCGGGTGCATACCACAACGGCACCTCGAGACCGGCGGCGGCCCCGAATTGCGCTCCGGCCGCCTTCAGCCGGTCGTACAGCGGCGATGTCTTGAGCGGCCGCGCGGCGGGCAATTCCTCATTCGGAAAGCGGATGGAGAACCTTCGGGAATAGTTTTCCCGCACTTTCGCGCCGGTGTAGGCCTTGCTCGCCCAGGAGCCGAATCGCGCCACATCCATGGCCCACACGTCGAAGCCGGGATCGCCGTGGATCATCCAGTTGGCGAGCGCCAGGCCGACGCCCCCGCCCTGGCTGAAACCGGCCATCACGCCGATGGCGCACCAGTAGCCCGTCAGACCGGGCACGGGTCCGACCAGCGGGTTGCCGTCCGGCGCGAAGGTGAACGGTCCGTTGACTATCTTCTTGATGCCGGCCCGCTGGAAGGCCGGAAAGTGTCGGAAGCCGAGCTCGAGCGAGGGTGCGATTCGATCGATATCCGGCGCCAGCAGTTCATGCCCGAAGCTCCAGGGTGTTTCGTGCTCGGACCACGCCTTGCACGCCTTCTCGTAGGTTCCCATCAACATGCCGCCGCGTTCCTGGCGCAGATACAGTTCGCCATCGAAATCGATCGCGTGCAGCACTTCCTTGCCGGTGGCGGCGTTGATCGCGGCCACCTCCGGCATGTCGTCGGTGATCAGGTACATGTGCTCCATCGCCAGCACCGGATGCTCGCGTCCGGCCATCCGGCCCACTTCTCGAGCCCACAATCCGCCGGCATTGATCACGTGCTGCGCGCGCACCTCGCCGTTGCTGGTGATCACCCGCCAGGAGCGGTCGGCATTCTGGATGAGCTGGTCGACCTGGGTGAAGCGCTCCACTGCGGCCCCGAGCTTGCGGGCGGCCTTGGCGTACGCCTGGGTGGTTCCCGATGGATCCAGATGTCCGTCGACCACCGTCTCCAGGGCGCCGACGAAACAATCCGGATCGAGCAGGGGCATGAGTTCGTGGGCGCGCTGCGGGCTGATGATCTTGGCGTCGATGCCGAGATAGCGGCCCTTGGCGACCAGGCTCTTCAACCAGTCGAAACGCGCCTCGGTCGCCGCCAGCATCACCCCGCCGGTGAGGTGCATGCCGGTGCTCTGGCCGGACAGCGCCTCGATCTCCTTGTACAAATCGATGGTGTATTTCTGGAGTTTGGCGACGTTCGGATCGCCGTTGATGGTATGCATGCCGCCGGCGGCGTGCCAGGTCGATCCCGAGGTGAGTTCGTCGCGTTCGAGCAGCAGCGAATCGGTCCAGCCGAATTTCGCCAGATGGTACAGGACCGATGCGCCCACCACGCCGCCGCCGATGACCACCGCCCGCGCCTCCGAACGCATGTTTCTAAGGCTCCCCGGCGCCGATCTCGGCGCGGCGCTGCTCGACGTAGGCATCGAGCGACTCGCTCACGGCGGCGTCCATCGGCGGCTGTGAATAGTCGTCGAGTGCCTGTTTCCAGATCCCCGTGGCCCGTTGCGTCGCGTCCCGGCCGCCGCCGAGCTGCCAATTCTCGTAGTTCTGCCAATTCGACACCAGCGGCCGATAGAACGCATGCTCGTAGCGATGCAGGGTGTGCGGTTCCCCGAAGAAGTGCCCGCCGGTGGGTACGCCGCGGATGGCTTCGAAGCCGAGTTCCTGCTCATCGACCACGATGGGCTTGAGGAACTCGATCATCATCTGCAGCATCTCCACGTCGAGCACCAGCTTTTCGTACGAGGCGGTGAGGCCGCCTTCCTGCCAGCCGGCGGCGTGATAGACGAGATTGCCATGGCCGAGAATGGCGCCCCACAGGGACATCTCGGTCTCGTAGGCGCCCTGCGCGTCGGCCGCGTTGGAAGCGCTGGCGTTGGAGGTGCGGTAGGGCAGCCGGTAGCGGCGCGCCAATTGGCCGCTCGCGATGTTCGCCTTGGCGTTCTCGGGTGTTCCGAACGCGGGCGCTCCGGAGCGCATGTCCACATTCGAGGTGAAGGCGCCGTACATCACCGGGCTGCCCGGCCGCGCCGCCTGGGCGAGAACCACCCCGAACAGCGCCTCCGCATTCTGTTGCGCGAGCGCCGCCGCCAGCGACACCGGTGCCATGGCACCCATCAGCGTAAACGGCGTGATGACCACCGCCTGGCCGTGCTCCGCCATGGCGATCAGTCCTTCGCTCATGGCCTGGTCGAATCGCCGCGGGCTGTTCACCGAGATGATGGTGATGACGCCGGGGCTGGCGGCGATCTGCTCGAGCGAGATGCCGCGCGCCAGCGCCATCATCCGGATGCCGTCGAGTGCGCGTCCGGCGCCGATGGCGGTGCAATGAAAAACCTTGTCCGAAAACTTGAGGTTCGCCCGATACGTGTCCAGATGGCGGGAATTGGCGGGCAGATCGACGGGTGCACAGACCTGATTTCCGATCAGGTGAATGACGTTGAAATACTGGGCGAGGCGGATGAAGTCGCAGTAATCCTGGTAATTTCCGGCGCGCCTGCCGCGTTCGCAATCGTGCACATTGGGCGGACCGGCGACCAGGCCGAAATTGACCCGGCTTGCCCCCATGCTCACCTGCCTGGCCGGATTGCGGGGGGTTAGCGCAAACGCGGCAGGCGCCCGGCGCAGGGCGGCATCGACCAGGCCGCGATCCACACGCACCATCTGCGTTGCCGGATCCACGTCGGCGCCCGCGGTCTTGAGCAGCGCCAGTGCCCGCGGCGACATCACTTCCATGCCGAGATCCTCGAGGATGCGCAGCGACGTCAGATGAATGGCCTCCACCTGATCCGCGGACAACAGCTCCATAGGCGGGTACGGATTGTTCACCTCGGCCCACGGCAGCTGCGGCAGGTGGCTTCCCACCAGCCGTCTGCCGCGCCCGCCCTGGCGCCGGCGGTTGATATCCATGTCACTTCCCCTCGGCCCAAAGGCATTCGTGGCGGCCGTGCGATGCAGCGATTATAGTCTGCGCTACGCGCAGCGCCTTCCTGGGAATACGACCTCGTGATGATCAACAGCGACGTTTTACCGACGCCCGGCGGCTCCGGCGCGCCGCTGCGCATTGCGTTTCTGCTGATTCCGCAGTTCTCCATGATGGCGTTTTCCGCCGCCATCGAACCTCTACGCTCGGCCAATCGGATGAGCGAACGCCATCTGTTCGACTGGCGGCTGGTATCGGTCGACGGCGGCGAGGTCGCTGCCAGCAACGGCATCGGCATTGCGGCGCATGAGTCCCTGGCCAAGCTGCGCAAGACCGACATGCTGATCGTGTGCGCGGGGCTCGAGCCGGCGCAATTCGGCCGCAGCCACGGGATGCACCGGCACCTGCGGCGCCTCGCCCGCAGCGGCTCGATGATCGGCGCCATCAGCAGCGGCTCGTTCATTTTGGCGGACGCCGGATTGCTCGCCGGCCGCCGCTGCACGGTGCACTGGGAATATGCGGACCTGTTCCGCGCGCGGCATCCCACGCTCGAGGTCAGCCGCGAGCTGTACGTGGTGGATCGCGGCGTGTTCACCTGCTCGGGCGGCACGGCCGCGCTCGACATGATGCTGCATTTCGTCAGCGAGGCATCTGCACCCGGCGTTGCGGTGGCCGTCGCCGAGCAGTTCATCCATCCGCAGATTCGCCGGCGCGAGGATCATCAGCGACTGGAGCCGAACCCCAGCCGTTCCATCGGCAGTCCTAAACTCAAGGAAATCATCCGGCTCATGGAGGGCACCACAGCGAAACCGCCGGACATGCGCCAGCTGGCGGACTGCGTCGGCCTGTCCGCACGCCAGGTCGAGCGCCTGTTTCGGGAACACCTGCGCACCTCGCCCAAGGCGTTTTATTTGAATCTCCGGCTGTCACGGGCGCGTGCACTGCTGCGCCAGACCATCAATCCCGTCATCGGCATCGCGCTCGAATGCGGTTTCGGCTCGACGTCGCACTTCTATCACGCCTACAAGCGCGAGTTCGGGGTTTCCCCGACCCAGGATCGCCGCCGTTCCGGGACTTCCGGCTCGAGCGGCAAAACCAAACCGCGTGCCTCGATTGCCGCCCGGGATTCGAGGCAGCGAACCGGGGATCCGGTCCGCCGCCTCGCTTCGATCACTTGAGGTCGGCGAACCGGTAATCGAACCGCAGGCCCAGCACCCGCGGCCGCGTCGGCGTCTCGGTGATCAGCGATCCGCCGATGGTCGACGTCGTGAGCAGGCTGGCGTTCACATCGGTCAGGTTCTGGCCGAAGAATTGAAAGCCCCAGTCGCCCTTGGTGAAGCCCACCGATGCGTCATATTGGGTCCAGTTCGGCATGACCACCGGATTGACGGCCAACGAACCGTACGAATGCGCCTGGTGCGAGCCGCCGACCTGGGCGAACGCATGGTACTCGCCGAACGCCCACTCATAGCGCGCGCGCAGATTGGCTTCGAAGGGCGGGGATTCGCCCAAGGGCGAGCCGACGGGTGTGAACAGCGGAGTGACCAGGGGCAGCGACTTGCCGCATCCCGGGCTCGCTGGAAATGCCACGCCTCCGGATACGCCGCCGCTGCAATTGTTGTCGACCACGCTGGGATTGGTGACCTGGTTGCTGCTGTTCCAGGCCGCGGATCCCTGGATGGTCAAGCCCTGCACGACGCGGCCGACGATCTGCAGCTCGAATCCCTTGACCACGAAATTCGGGCCATCCACCACGAAAGTGAGGTTTCCCAGGCCATCCTCGGGGGCGAATACCGGCAGCGGCACGCCGTTCCACTGTTCCTTGTAATACGTGCCGTTCACCTGCAGGCGGTGGTCCAGCCATTCGGTTTTGAAACCAAACTCGTTGTTGGTCAGCTGGTCGGAATTGAAAGACAGCGGCGTGATGTATTGCGGAATCCCGGCCGCGTCCTTGTCCACGGCCAGCGAGGAGCGGTTGAATCCGGCCACACGGAAACCCTGCGACCAGGTGTAATACAGCATGGTGTCCTGGGTCGGTTTCCAGCTCAGGTTCGCCCGGCTCTTGTGGCTCGAGGTCGTATTCTGGGCGGTGAGCAGATTGCCGTATTCCACGCTGGTCGGACAGGGTCCGAAATAGGTGGTCGGCGTGAATTGCTTGCAATAGAAGCTGCCGGGGTTGCCGCCAAACTGCGAATTATTGATGTTGAAGTAGCGCGTGCCGAAAGTCGCGGTGAGGACCTTCGGAATGATGTCGACGTCGATGGATCCGAACACGGCTTTCTGGGTGTATTGCCGCGTGAAATCATCCGAGAAACCCAGATCCGGCTGGCTGAAGGACGACGGATTGAACACCGGCTGACCCGGGAACGGCTGGGTGTTGAGATAGCAGTTCACGTCCAGGCCGGTCGGCGAGCACGTGGGTACGCTGCGGTACAGCCATTGGGTGTCGTCCTCGATGATCTGTTTCTGCCAGAACAACCCGAGCAGGCCGCGAATCCGCCAATCGTCCGGCGTGCTCGCCCGCAGTTCGTGGCTTTGGTTGGTGTTGCGCTCCTGATCCTTCCACACCGAACTCGGGGTGTAGCAGGTGCCGGCGTTTGCATTGGTCTTCGAGTATCCCGCGCACTGATAGTAGTAGCCGTACGCGCCGCGGGCGTAATTCGTGTAATCCTGCACCTGGTCCACGTTGCGCACCAGGTAGGAACCGCTGTACACGGCCTTCACAGGACCGAACTGGCCGTTGATGGTGAGCGCGGTGTTTTCGTATTTGTCCTTGTCGTAGGATGGATTGAACAAGGTGACGGACAGGGGCGGCAGCGGCGTGAGCTCCGACCCGATGGGCATCTCGTAGAACACACCCTGCGCGTTCATGTTCTGGTAGCTCTGCACCAGCAACGCGTTCCAATCGTCATTGAGCTTGAGCAGCGCCGACACGCGCAGGCCCTGATAGGTCAGCGGGTTGATGGCGGGGCCGCTGAGATTGTCGTTGTTGATCACCACGCTGTCCGTGGGGACCACGCCGCCGTTGTGATGGGCCAGGCCATAGTCCGTCGGCAGCCGCTGGAAAATGCTCTGCTGATTGGTGATGTAGCCGCCGCGGGCGTCGTCGTAGACCACCGCGCGCACCGCCAGCGTGTCGGGGATCAGCGGCAGGTTGATCATGGCCTCCACTTTGGAATTCGGGTCGCCGTGGGCGGTGGTGCCGTAATCGGCGGTGACCGCGCCCTCGGTTCTGTCGAGCTTGGGCTTGTTGGTGATGTAGCGCACGACGCCCGCCTCCGCTCCCGCACCGAACAAGGTCCCCTGCGGACCTTCCAGGACTTCGACGCGCTCCATGTCGGCGGCATACACATCGAGATTGCGGCCCGGCAGTGCCGTCGATTGATCGTCGAGATACACCGCCACATTGGGGAATTGACCGACGGATCCATAACCCTGGGTGCCGCCGGCGCCCGTGCTCAGGCCGCGCATGTAGATGTTGCCCTGGCCGGGTCCGATGGTGCCGGTGGTCACGTTGGGCAGGTATTTGACGAAATCGTCGAAGGTCGCCACGTTCAGCTGGGACAGCGATTCCGCCGTGAGCGCCTGGATTGTGATGGGCACGTCCTGGATGTTTTCCGTGCGGCGCTGGGCCGTGACGGTGATCTCGGAGATCGCATCGGAACTCTCCCCGGGCGCATCTGCCGCCAGGGCAGACGCACCATTGACACCGAGGATGGAGCAAATCGCATAAGACAGCTTATGGTTCGGCTTCAATGTTCTCTCCCTAAAATTATTCGAGACGCAAGACCCGCGTGATCCAAGACCCAAATCGCGCCCAGGCGAGCGACGCCTCACGCCACCGACCGTGGCCGGTGCAACCGATTGTCTGGAATCCCTCCGGCCGAAATCTCTCTGTGGAGGAATACCGGCTGCGGCTATGAATATCACGCCCGTGATCGAATTCCCATAATTTTTGAAAAATATTTTTGAACTTTTGGATATTTCACAACAGCGGCCGCGGCGGACGTATCGGGCCGCAGTCGGGGGTCCCGGCCGGCGCAGCGCCGCGGCCAAATCACGGTGATAGTACGATTGCCGGGATGCCTAATAAATGCATCGGCTCATGCCAAATAGGCATCGTGCCGTGCGCCTCGTTGCTCAAACACGACAATCATTCGCGATTTTCCGACGCGGCGGGCATGGGTGGGGAGCTGCCGTAGAACTGGCTCGCTGCAGTGCCGCGCAGGAAGGCCGCTGCCATCATCGGCCGCGAACGCACCGAGGTGTCGTCCGCGGCGGGCATCAATGGCACGATCTGGCGGAACGCCGACCAGGCCGCGGTCGGAGCGGGACCGAATTGCCGTGCCGGGTCCTGCGCCTTGCGCACATCCAGCCAGAAGGCCGCGGTCACGATATCGTGCGCCAACAGATCGAACGTGGTGTCCACCGCCTGGCGTGCGCGATAGGCCTTGATGCGGGTTTGCGCCTGCAAATCCTCCACCGTGCCCACGATGGCCTGGCCGGAAGGTGCGATGGGATTGGTGAGGCTCTGGATTTCCTGTTCCAAATCCACCGGGGTGAAGCCGCCCCCGCCGAGGCGAAAGAAACCCGGACCGCTGCCGGGCGGCGCATGCAGCACCTGTGCCGGCGTGATCTGGGTGAAGAACGGATTGCTGAAGCGATCGATGCGCAGCGACACGGCAATGTCCATGTTGGCGAGTGCAATGACGAACGACTCCAGCTTGTTGGCCATTGGATACGGATCCCAGTTGGCATTCGAGACGATGTAGCCGTGCTTGCCGTGGCTGTTCAGGCCGCCCTTGACGTAGAACTTCATCATTTGCGGGGTGGCGAGTTCCCACGAATCCTCGGGCGACAGATCGGTGCGCACCGCCGGATTGTGATCCGAGGAATTGATCTGTAGAACCACCGCATCGCGCAGCGCGCCCCAATCCTCCCAGGCCGAGGCCTGGCGGATCGAGGATGCCCGCAGGCTCTCCGGATCCTGGATGATGCGCTTCGGATCGTCGGCGAACAGGTAGCTGCCCTTCAGCATGTCGAGCACACGGGCCGCGTCCCAATTCAGCCATCTGAACTGCCGATCCCGCTGCACCACCGCACTCAGCGGCGTGATGCTGGAATTCATGCCGTCGAGATCCATCGCATAGATCAGATCGGCCCATTCGAGGGCGCGCCGTGCATCATTGACGACCAGCGCCGCGATGCCGGTGGCGTAGGCATCGCTGCTGGTGAGCGCGTTGGTGTCGGCGGCGAACGGCTTGATCGGACTCAGGCCCGCTTTCGCCAGCGCCGCCGCCGCCGGCATGCGCGCGCCCTGGTAATAGGCGTCTCCGGAACCGACCATGGTTGCCGCGACGTTGCTCAACTGCGCCAAATCACCCTCGCCGAGCGTGCCCCGCGACTGCACCACCGGCGTGACGCGATGGTTCAACAGGTCGAGCAGCATTTGCGACAGTTGCGGGCTCGGGGCGTTGTGGGTCATCGCATTGGCCCGGACCACCATCATCGCGCGCACGATCTCCTCCTCGCGGACCTCGGGTCCGAAGCCCGCGGCCGCGCCGCGCTGGAATTCCCGCAGCTGGCTCTTTTCGAGATACGCGCGGTTTTCGGGCGTCAGGGGATCGCCGGAAAACATGACGGTCTCACGCTGATCGCCGGCCCCGCGGTTGAACCAATACACAGCGATCCCCTCGGCGGCGGCCTCGAGCAGCAGCCCATGATTGTCGGCCTGGCGTTGCCTGGCTTCGGGACTCAGCTGCACCTTCGCCCCGAAGCGCGCCACATCGACCAGCTGTTCGATGGTCAGATCGCGGCCGGTCAGCGTGATCGTCTTATCCGACAGGGAGGGTAGGATGGGCTGATAATCGCCCGCCGCGAGCGCCGCGGTGCCTGACGCCAGCCAGCAGCCGATTATCCAGCCGATGAACCTTGCCCACGGCCTGCGCATCATTGCCTCGCTACGGATCGCCTCACTCATGATGTTGCCCTCGGGTTTGAGCGTGACCGGCATTGAGACCGCCGTCGGTCGCATTTGCGATGCTGCGTATTCACGGTATCATTAATCAGCATGCAAGTATCTTTACCAACATGCAAGCGCACGGCCATGCTCGCAGACCTGTTTTCCGGCACCGGTCTGCCGTGCGCAAGATAGCGCCTCATCACGAGAACCCCAGGCAAGCACTGAGTGCTTTTTCGGTGTTGCAAGTGATATCGTTGCCGGCGCATTTGCGGCGGGCGTGTCGGTGGCGGGCGTGTCGGTGGATCGGGAATTGGCAAACAACACAGAAGGGGTGCGCGCGTGAAACCTGATCAAAAATTGTCGTGTGCGATCGCTGCGATTCTGAGCGGAGCTGCTCCCGGTTCGTCGTTCGCGGCCGGCGCCGCGGACACCGAAGCGTCAACCGATCAAATCGCCGAGATCACGGTGACCGCGCAGCGCCGCGCGGAAAACCTGCAGGACGTGCCGATTTCCATCCAGGCGTTGACCGCGGAAACCCTGACCCAGCTGAACGTGCAGACTTTCGACGATTTCGTGAAATATCTGCCGAACGTCACCGCCGCGAGCAGCGGACCGGGCCAGAGTGCGATCTTCATGCGCGGCCTGTCGACGACGCTGGCGGGTACGCAGGGGTCGGGCGGCGTCGGCAGCTTCTCGAGCGTCGCGATTTATCTGGACGAACAATCGGGCGCCCTGCCCGGACGCAACCTGGACGTGTACGCCGCCGACCTCGAACGCATCGAGGTGCTCGAGGGCCCGCAAGGCACGCTGTTCGGAGCCGGCGCGGAATCCGGCGTGCTGCGCTACATCACGAACAAGCCTAAAATCGACGTCACCGAGGGCAATGTCAGCGCCGCCTACGAGGTCACGGCGCACGGCGATCCGAGCGCCAACGTGCAGGCGATGATCAACCTGCCGCTGGTCGAAGACACCCTGGCGCTTCGCGCCGTGGTCTACAGCGACTCGCGCGGCGGCTACATCAACAACATCCCCTCGACCTTCACGCGGCAGGCGAGCGACTATAGCATCGCGGGCCCGACCTACGGTTACAACGGGGTGGTGCCCGACGGCGCCGGCTCCGTGAACACCATCAGCAACGACTTGCTGGCGGCCGACGATATCAACACGGTTAAATACCAAGGTATCCGGCTGTCGGTTGCATACAAGATCAACAACGATTGGGATGCGTTGCTGACGCAGTCCTATCAATCCATGCATCAGGACGGCGTGTTCTACGAAATGCCGCACAGCTCCAGCGTCGATCCCGCGCTGCAGCAGCCGCTGCCGGACCTGTCCGTACAGCTGTTCGAGCCCGCCTATGACTACGACAGCTTCGAGAACACGGCGCTGACGGTCAACGGCCATCTCGGCGATCTGAAGCTGGTCTATACGGGCGGCTACCTGGTGCGCAACGTCGAGCAGCAGGGCGATTACACCGCGTATTCGCGCGGCTTCAATGCCGCCTACTATCAATGCATCACCGGCGCGACGCCGGCGCAAAACGCCTGCTATTCGCCGGCGGCCTTCTGGCACGACACCGAGAAGAACACCCACGACAGCCAGGAGCTTCGCTTAAGCACGCCGGATAATTGGCGTCTGCGCGGGATCTTCGGCGCGTTCTGGGAGGAGTACGTCATCCACGAGAACATCGACTGGTTCTACAAGTCGGTGCCGGCCTGCACGGCCACCAACGACGTCAACTGCCTCACGGATGTGGGCCCGCCCGCAGGCGCGCAGGTGAACAACCCGAACATCCGTCCGGACAATGAATCCTACTTCGACGACATCACGCGCGGCTACCGGCAGACGGCGCTGTTCGGCTCGGCGGACTTCGACATCATTCCGAAGAAGCTCACCGTCACCGTGGGCACGCGCTACTACCGCATCAACACCACGGAGGTCGGGTTTTCGGCCAGCAGCTTCGGCTGCTTCGAGGACGGACCGCCTCCCTGCACGGGCAACCAGATCAATGGCAATTCCCAGGGCATCGATTCGAACAACGAGACCGCCAACAATTTCAACAGGACGTATTCGGGATTCCGCAGCCGCGCGAATTTGAGCTGGAAGGTCACCGACGACGTGCTCTTGTATTACACCTGGTCGCAGGGCTTCAGGCCCGGCGGCTTCAACCGCGGCTCCACGCAGTTCACAACCGCGACATATACTTTCAAGACGCCGCCCTCCTTCACCCCGGATACGCTGGTCAACAACGAGATCGGCTTCAAAACCCAATGGGCGGATCATCGTTTCGAATTCAACGGCGCCGTTTATCAGGAGGATTGGAAGAACATCCAGGTGGAACTGTTCCTGCCGGCCGATTTTGGCAACTTGAGCTTCGTGGCCAACGGGCCGAATTACCGCGTGCGCGGCGTGGAAATGGAGGCCATCGCACGCCCGGTGCGCGGCCTGTCGGTGAACGCTTCCGCGGCATGGAACAGCAGCGACCAAGTCAACGTCGCCTACCTGAACGATGTCAACGGCAATCCGATCACCTCGGTGCGGGCATTCGGCGATCCGGGCGTGCCGCTCGCCCTGTCGCCGGCGCTGCAGGCGAACCTTCGCATCCGCTACGAGATGCCGATCGCGAGCTACAACGCGTTCTGGCAGGTGGGCGGCGTGCATCAGGCGCATTCGATCTCCTCGATCGCCAGCACCACCACGGCGTTCCCGGACCAGCCGGGGTATGCGTACAACCAGCCGGGCTGGACTCAGTACGATGCCTCCGCGGGCATCGGCAAGGATGCGTGGATGGTGCATCTGTACGGCGAGAACCTCACGGACGTGCGCGCGGATCTTTACGAGAACCCCAATCAATTCGTCGACGCACGCACGGTGAGCCGCCCGCGCACGCTCGGATTGAGGTTCACCTATAAGTTTTGACGCAGCCTCGGGGTGCTAAAGTGTTGCCCACCATCGATGGACGGCTGTCGCGACCGGCGATCAGTGGAACGATCGTTGCGCTGATGGTCGGCGTGGCGGCCTGCGCGCCCGCCGGCACAGCCGACGCCGCGGCCGATCCGCCCTACCGGCCCATCAGCGTGAGCATGGCGGACAAGACCATCGTGCTCACGGGCCGTGATCTCAGCATCGACCAGGTGGTCGACGTGGCCCGTCACGGCGCGAAGGTGGCGCTCTCCCCCGAGGCCCGGCAGCGCTCGGCCGATGCCTATGGCTTGCTGCTGGAAGCCGCCGCCGAGGGTGTATCGGTGTATTGGTTCAACCGCGGCTCCGGATCCGGGCGCGAAAAATACATCTTCACCGGTGACCCGCTGTCTCCAGCCAACAAGTCCATGCTGGAGTCCCGGCAGCTGGCCATCTTCCGGCGCGGCGCGCTGGCGGGCCTCGGACCGGAAATCGGCGAGGAGGAGATCGTCCGTGCCATGCTGGTGATCCGCGCCAACACCATGAGTTTCGAGGCCGCGAGCCCGCAGCTCACAGAGCGGCTGCTCGACCTGCTGAACCGTCGCATCACCCCCGTGGTGCAATCCCGCGGCACGGTCGGAGAAGGCGACCTCGGTCCGTTCACCAACGTGGGCGCCACCATGGTGGGAGCCGGCACCGCCTATTATCAAGGCGTGCGCATGTCCGCCGACGAGGCACTGAAGGCGGCGGGATTGGCACCGCTCGCACCCTTCGGTGCCGATGACAGCGAACTGGAGAGCACCAACGCCTACGCCACGGCGCAGGCCGCGCTGCTGGTTCACGACGCCCGCGAGGCCCTGTCCTGGGCCGATCTGACCTACGCCATCGACCTCAATGGCATGAACAGCAGCATCTCGCCGCTGTCGCAGCCGGTACAGGCAAACCGGCCCTTCAAGTGGCTCAACTGGAATGCATCACGGGTGCTCGACATGCTGCGTGGCAGTTATCTGTTCGAACTCGACGAGCAGCGCATCATCCAGGATCCGGAAAGTCTGCGTGCGTCTTCGATTCGACAGGGGTCCGCGTGGCAGGCCTGGGCGGCACTGCGCGACGACGTGTTGATCCAGATGAACTCGTCCGACCATAATCCGGCCGTGCGGGTCGACGCCTCGCCCGGCGATTCCTGGGAACTGGCTTCGCCGCAGCTGCTGCAGTTCTATGTCAAAGGCGGCCCGCGCAGCAACGGCAAGCACGGATTCATTTTCTCGAACGCGAATTGGGACCCGTATCCCATGGCCAACCAGATCGAGGCCTTCACCATCGCGCTCGCCAACATGGACATCGCGGTGTCGCAGCGCATGCTGCGCTTCACCAACACCTTCTTCACCGTGATATCGCCGCCGCCGGAGGTGCCCGGCGAGCCCGGCCGTTTCGGCGTATCGCAGGGCAGCGACATCGATTCCGCCGCGCTGATGCAGGAGATCAAGGGGCTGATCAATCCGGTGCCCCCGGAGGGCAATGCATTGATCCAAACGGTGGAGGATCTGCAGACACAGACCCGCCTGAAGGTGCGCCGTGCCCGCCAGGCCGTCGACGACACCGTTGATCTCTTGGCCGAGGATCTGCTGACGGGTACCTATTGGCTGGATCTGCGCAAGGGCCAGAATCCGGGCCGCCGCTTCGGTTCCTCCCCGAACTCGGTCTGGACCGCCTTTCGCGGCGTCATCCCGTTCAAGGGCGATGGCGCCGCGGCTCTGAAACAACCCATTCATGAGATCGCGGCCGAGTTCATACGCAGCCATCCGGCGGACGAGTTCTACCCCAACAACAACCGCGAGCCCGAATCGGTCAATCGCCGGCATATCAACGAATGATCGCCAACGCCCGGATGTACGCGGTGAGCGCGCCGGCGGCGTCCTTATGGCGTGACCTGCTGGCGGCGATTGCCCGCTCTGCCGCGGTTCCGCTCGAGTGGGTCGAGCACGCCGCGCCCGCGGCCATCGACGACTTGTGGCGCCGCCCCGACAAGGGTGCGGTGTTCATGTGCGGATTGCCCTATTCGCGCAGTGTATCGCGGCCGCAGTTGCTGGCCGCACCGGTGCCATCGCCCGCGGATTTTGCGGACCAGCCGCAATACTGGAGCGAACTGGTCGTGCGCGAGGACAGCGCGTTCCGTTCGATCGAGGACACGTATGGCCGACGGCTCGCGTTGACCGTGCCCGATTCCCAGTCAGGGTGTGCAGCGGCGCTGGTGTATTTCATGACCGCGGCCGCTGAGCGGTCCGGCCCTGCGCAACCCCTGTACCGGGAAATCATCGCCCCGACCGGGACGCCGCTCGGCGCCCTGCGCGCGGTGATCGAGGGTGCGGCGGACGTGGCGCCCATCGATGCCTATGCCTATGCCCTGCTGCGCAAATTCCGTCCCGAGTCCTGCGCGCGGTCGCGGGTGGTGGCGAGGACCGCCCGCACCGCGATACCGCCGCTGGTGTCGAACTCGGCAGGCGCGGCCGCGCTGCAAGCCGCTTTCCTGCAGGCGCATCGGGACGCCACCCTGCGGTCCCTGATGGATGAGTTGCTGCTGGCGCGCTTCGTGCGCCCGGATTCTGCCGATTACGACCGGCTGCGGAACGAATTCGAAGCCGCGGCGCGCTATTGGGGCGCACGGCCACTTGCGGCGGCCGTTCATCCGGCGTTCAATCAGCTGTTCGGCGGCGGCCACGCGAATTGATCAGCAATACTTCGGAACTTTCCATAACCCCATTGACGCCGAGCATCGGCGCGGTGGTGGAGGGCATGCAGATCGCCGAGCCGCTCTCCGATGCGCGGCTGCGCGCGATGAAAAATGCACTCGCCGCGCATCACGTGCTGTTTTTCCGGGAGCAGCGCCTCACACCGGCGGAGCAGCGCAATTTCGCGGCGCAGTTCGGCCCCTTGCACGTTCATCCGATCTATCCACAGCACGCCGAGGCCCACGAGATCATGGTGCTCGACACCGAGGTCACCGACCTTAAGGACAACGCGCTGTGGCACACCGACGTGACCTTCACCACCGCACCGCCGATGGGTGCGGTGCTGTCGGCCCAGGTGCTGCCGGCGCAGGGCGGCGACACACTATGGTCGAGCAACATCGCCGCCTACGAGGCGCTCTCCGCGCCCATGCAGCAATTCTTGCGCGGCTTGACCGCCACGCATTTCATCGCCCATTCGTTTCCGGTCGAGCGGTTCGGGCTGACAGCGCAGGCACGCGAACGCCTCGAGGAGGCGAAACGCACGAACCCGCCGGTATCCCATCCGGTGGTGCGCACCCACCCGGAATCCGGCCGGCAGGGGATTTTCGTCAACGATGGATTCACCACGCACATCAATGAGCTGTCGGCCGCGGAAAGCCGCCTGCTTCTGAACTTCCTGTATGTGCACTCGGCGAAACCGGAGTTCGTGGTGCGCTGGAAATGGAGCGCCGGGGACGTGGCCTTCTGGGATAATCGGCTGACCCAGCACTATGCGGCCGATGACTATCGCCCGGCGCGGCGGGTGATGCATCGGGCCACCATCCTCGGCGATCGGCCCTATTGAGGCGACCCCTTGCCGGCGCCGCCCTTCCGTCGTTCAATGCTCTCCTATGGAACCGATCGCCCTGACTTTTCGGCGCTACGACGGACCCACCTGGCTGGTGGCCGCGGCGATTTACGGCATCTGGTTCCTGCTCGTCTGGTACCACGCGCTGCTGCCCTGGTGGCTGATCCTACCCGTCGGCGCCTATTTGGTGGCCTGGCAATTTTCGCTGCAGCACGAAGCCATCCACGCGTTCCGCGGCGTGCCCGCCTGGCTGCGCTTCGCGCTGGTATTCCCGCCGCTCGGCCTGTGGTTCCCGTATCCGCTCTATCGGAAGAGCCACAGCACCCACCATCGGGACGTCAATCTCACGCTGCCCGGAGTGGATCCGGAATCCTATTACGTGAAACGCGCCGACTGGCAGCGGATGGGCCGCTTGCACCGCACGCTCCTGATCGTCAATCAAACCCTCGCGGGGCGGATGATCATCGGGCCGCCGCTGCGGCTGTGGGGCCTGCTCGCCCGCGAGGCCCGCCGGCTGCGCGAGCGCGATTTCAGCCATCTGCCGCACTGGGCCGTGCATGGGGTCGCGCTCGCCGTCTTGTTCTGGTTCGTTTCCGGGATCTGCGGCTTTCCCGCGTGGCAGTATTGCCTGCTGGTGGCCTATCCCGGCATGAGCCTGGGTCTGCTGCGGGCCTTCATCGAGCATCGGGCGGCGCCGAATCCCACCGAGCGCATCGCCTCGGTGGAATCGAACCTCGTGTTCGGTCTACTGTTTCTCAACAACAACCTGCACGTCGCGCATCACCTGTATCCGACCATGCCTTGGTACGACATACCGCGATATTACCGCGAGAACAAAACGCGGCTCCTGGAGGAGAACGGCCATTTCATCTACCGCGGCTATTTCGAACTGGTTGTCCGCTATTTACTGAGACCGGTGTTCATCCCGGTGCATCCCACCCACTAGGCCGCAGCCGTTGAATGTCTCCGAAGATGCGTTGGCGGCCCTGCAACCTCTGACCGGGAGGCGCACGCTGCTGTCCAGCAAGACCCGGGCGATTGCCGCAACCGCCGTGGGCAATATGCTGGAATGGTATGACTTCACGGTGTACGCGCTGTTCGCGGGCTACATCGCCCGGAATTTTTTTCCCGGCGGCGATCCGAAAGGCGGCCTGCTCTATGCCTTCCTCACCTTCGGGTTGGGTTTCGTGGTCCGGCCGCTCGGCGCCGTGCTCATCGGCAACTATGGCGATCGCGCGGGCCGCAAGGCGGCGCTTACCCTGACCATCCTGCTCATGGCGGCCGGCACCGCCGTGATCGCTTTTGCGCCGACCTATGCGGCCATCGGGGTCGGCGCTCCGGTTTTGCTGCTGCTCGGGCGGGTGCTGCAGGGATTCTCCGCCGGCGGCGAGATCGGCGGGGCGACGGCCTATCTCCTGGAGAGCGCCGAACCGGCGCGGCGCGGCCAGGTGGCCTCCTGGTTGGAGGCCAGCATGGGCATGTCGAACATCCTCGGCGCCCTGGTCGCATTCTCGGTCACCTCGTTGTGGAGCGTGGGCGAGGTGCTGTCCTTCGGCTGGCGCATCCCGTTCGTGATCGGATTGGCGATCGCGCCGGTGGGCTTGCTGCTGCGCCGCTCGCTGCAGGAAACCGACGCCTTTCGAGTCGAAGCCGAACGCCGGATGGCTGCGGGCCGCAACCGAGCGCCGCTGCTCGAAATTTTTCGCACCCATCGCCGGGCGCTGCTCGCCGCCTTTTGCGTGGCGGTGCTGTGGGCGGTTGCCGTCTATGTGCTGATGATATTCATGCCGGTGTACGTGCAGCGCGCCGACACCTTCAACTTCAGCGCCAGCCAGGCCTTCGGCGCCTCCCTGATCGGCAACATCCCGTTCGTCATCGGCTGCCTGGCTTTCGGATCCCTGTCGGATCGGATCGGACGGCGCACCATGCTGTTCATCAGCAGCACTGCGCTGCTGGTGTGCGTGCTGCCTCTCTTCCTGTGGCTGCAGGCCGCACCGACCACCATGACGCTGATCCTGGTGCAATCGGCCTGCTGCGTCCTGGTGGCGGGTTTCGTCGGCGTCGCACCGGCCGCCCTGTCCGAGATCTTCGCGACCGGGGTCCGCTCGACCGGCACCTCGCTCATCTACAATGCCGCTTTCACCCTGTTCGGCGGCTTCGCACCGCTGATATTGACCTGGCTGAAGCAGCGGCCCGGGGGTTCGCTGTTTGCTCCGGCCTGGTATGTCATGCTGGCGGCGGCCGTCGCGCTCATCGCCATTCCGCTGCTGCGCAGGAGTCCGGAGCCATGATGTGGAAGACCCAGCTGCTGCTAGCCATGACCTTCATCACCCTCGCCGCGCAGGCGGCGCCGCCCCTCAAGATCGACCTGGATGCCTTCGAAGCGCTGAAGAAAACCCGCACCCTGTCGAACGGCATGACCCTGGCCTACATCGATACCGGCGACCCTAAGGGATCGCCCGTGGTGCTGATCCACGGATTCACCGACAACGCACGCGACTGGGCGCCCCTGCTGCCCTATTTGTCCGGGCAGCATCGCATCATCCTGGTGGATATCCGTGGCCATGGCCGCTCGGACAAACCGGAGTGTTGCTACACGCGTCTCGACTTCGCCTACGACATCAAACTGCTGCTGGATGCGCTGCATATCGAACGCGCCGACATCGTCGGCCATTCGCTCGGCAGCATCATCACACAGACTCTGGCGGAGTATTGGCCCGAGCGGGTGCGGCGCGTGGTGCTGATTTCATCCTCGGGGGGGCCGCGTCCTGGCGAGCAGCCCAAGAAGCCGGCGTTCGATTTCGCCGGCGAGATCGCCAAGCTCAAAGAACCCCTGGATCCGGATTCGCCGTTCATGATTGCCTGGTGGTCCTCGCCCAAGCCGGTCGACGAGGATTTCATCAGGCGCCAACGCCGGGATGCGGCGGCCATTCCGCTGCGGGTATGGCTGGCGGTCCTCGATCAAGGACTGGCCATGGGCGATCTGCGCAGAACTCTGCCGCGGCTCAAGGCACCGGCGCTGCTGATCTGGGGCAGCGAGGATCCGCTCGTGACGGATGAGTCGCGCGCCACCCTGCGAGAAGCCCTGCCGGCGGCGCAGGTCAAGGTCTTCGAGGGTCTGGGTCACAACCCTTTCTGGGAGGAGCCGCAGGCGGTCGCCCAGGTGATCAATCGATTCCTCGACCCGCCGTGACCGCGGCGAACAGCAAATCGCGGAAATCGGTGTCGGTGCGCTGCGGTTCCTTGTTGCCCGAGGGATCGATCTGCGTGAGCAGCACGGCCACCAGCCCGGTCTTCGGGCTGACCAGCCAATGGGTGTCCAAGGCACCGCCCCAGGCATAGTCCCCGACGAAGCCCAGGTATGGTGCATGCCGCACATCCATCTGCATGGCCACACCGAGCCCGTAGCCCAGACCCAGGGAGTTTGAACCCCAGTACTTGAATAAGGCGTCCTCCGGCACTTGATCTTGCGTCATGAGTGAAACGGTGACCGGCGACAGATATTGACGGCCTTCGAGGCTGCCGCCGTTTGCCAGCATCTGCGCAAATCGCAGGTAATCGCCGGCCGTCGAGATCAAACCGCCGCCCCCCGAGGGCCAGCGGGCGACGTCCGTGGGATCACCCAACATCGCCTTGCTGGGCTCGAGGCCGCCCGCGGCGGCGTGGCGATACACCGTCGCCAGCAGCGGCAACTCGGATGCGGGCAGCGAAAAGCCCGTGGACGTCATCTTCAGCGGCATGAACAGCCGCTGGTTCAGGAATTGCGCGAACGGTGTTCCGGATACCGCTTCGACCAGCCGACCGAGAACATCGTAGGCGTAACTGTATCGCCATCCCTCGCCGGGATGAAAATAGAGCGGCACACCGGCGATGCGGCGCACGACCTCGGCCAGGGAATCGTGGGCATCGAGCGGCAGGGCGCCGTAGGCCTTGCCGAGTGGGCTTTGGGTGTCGAAGAACCGGGCGTAGCCCAAGCCACTGGCGTGGGTCAGCAGGTCCCGGATGCTGATGTTGCGCTTCGCCGGCTCGGTCAGCAGATTGCCCTGCGCATCGGTGCCGGTGTAAACCCGGGAATTCGCGAATTCCGGCAGGTAGCGGGCAACGGGATCATCGAGCTGAATCCGGCCCTCCTCGATCAGCATGAGCACGGCGACCGCGGTCACGGGTTTGGTCATACTGGCGATGCGAAAGCGCGTGTCCAGGCTCATGGGCACCTGCCGTTCCATGTCGCGGTGGCCGATCGCCCTGGAGAAGACCAGCCGACCGTCGCGCGCCACCATCAGGACATAGCCGGCCGCCGCCGCCGCGGCGCTCTGCTGCTCGAAGTGCCCGGCCATCCGCTCCAAGCGTTCGGCCGACAGTCCCACCGACTGCGGCGAGGCCTGCGGCAGCGGCGCCGTCTCGCGCGCGCCGGCCAAGCCGCCTGTACAGATCATGAACGCGATCAAGACGTTCGACAGGGAAGACAGACGCATCCGGCACTCCTCAGTCATGGGGATGGATTTCACTAAGATCATCGTCATCGAGCGTCACCTGGATCCAGTGGCGCAGATGCCGGGCATACACCCGCTCCACCAGCAGCAGCCACTCCAGCGGCCGGACGCACAGGGTCAGCACGCTCAAATCCGCCAGTCGGCCCGTTCTCGCCTCGCCCGGCGCCGGAACGCAGTCGCGCGAGCCGAGCGAGCCGAGCCGCGCGAGCAGCAGGGCGCCGCGCTCGCCGCCGACGACGAGCAGGCTGATGCCGCCGGTTTGATCCACCACATAGCCGTGCGCCGATGCGGCGGTGCGCGCCGCAACCTGCGCCAGCAGCGCGCGATTGCCCACCATCAGCGTCTCGGACGGACTGCGCCACGCCAGCAGGCACTCGCCGGATCCAGCCGCCGCCGGCGCGGCTCGGATGGCCTGGCCCGTGCCCGGCAGCACGGTTCCGGTGACCTCGCGCAATGCGGCGCCGAAGCCGTCGGCGTCGAAATAGCGCAGGGATGCCACCGCGGCGTCCGGGCGCTGCGACAACCGCGCAGCGACAGTCACTTGAGCCGCTCGCCGGCCGGATCCACGAAGGGCGCTTTGACCACCTCAGCCTCGATGCGGCTGCCGAGGTGATGCACGCGCACGCGTTCGCCGAGGCGTTGTGAACCCCGTGCCAGCATGCCGAGAGCCACCGGCATGCCCAGTTCGGGACTGTGATAACTCGACGTCACGTGCCCTTCGGTCAACGTCGGCGGCGGCCGGGCGGCGATTTGCGCACCCACCGGCAGCCGCGTGCGCCGATCCGTGGGCAGCAGCGCCACCAATTGCAAGCGGCCCGGATCGCGCGCCGCCGGCGTCAGCAGCGAGCGGCGGCCGACGAAGTTCGCGGCCTTGCGCTCGATCGCCCGGCCGAAACCGATATCCCCGGGCAGCGTGGTGCCGTCGGTGTCGGTCCCGACGTGGATATAGCCCTTCTCGGTACGCAGGATCTCGAGCGCCTCGATGCCGTACGGCACCGCCCCGAATCGCGGCGCGAGCGCCCACAGCCGTTCGATGAGCGCGTGGCTCGCAGCGTCCGGCAGATTGATCTCATAACCCAATTCGCCGCTGAAACTCGCGCGCAGCACCCGCAATTCGACACCGTCCAGTTCGCACTCCTGCATCGTCATGTGCGCCATGCGCTGCGGCGCCAGCGCCGGGTCGAATCCCGCCGCGGCGAGCCAGTTCCACGCCTCGGGTCCGGCCACGGTGAGGTTGCCCCAGCGCGAAGTCACCGGCGTCACCAGCACCTTCAAGCTCGTGAATTCGCACTGCAGCCACTCCTCGAAAGCCGCGCTGCTGCGTTCGATTCCGGCGCTGGTGGTGTTCACCCAAAAGCGCTGCGCGCCAAGTCGCGCGACGATGCCGTCATCCATGACGACCCCGTGCTCATTGAGCAGCAATCCATAGCGTGCCTGGCCGATGCGCATATTCGATAGGGTGCCGACATACATCAGATCGAGAAATTCAGCGGCATCGGGCCCGAAGATCTCGAGTTTGCCGAGCGGCGAACCGTCCAGCAGGCCGGCGGTCCGGCGCACCGCCGCCGCCTCGCGCTGCGCCGCTGCATCGAGGCTCTCGCCTGCCAGCGGATAGGCTGCGGGACGGCGCCAATTACCGAAGTTCTCGAACAGCGCGCCGCGCGCCGCGTGCCAGTCCTCGGCGGACAGCCGCTTGAGCGGGCGGTAGAGTTCACCTACCCGGCGCCCGACGAGCAAACCGACGCTGGTCGGCGCAAACGGCGGTCTGAACCGCGTGGTGCCCACCTGGCCCGGATGGCGTCCCGTGAATTCACCCATCAAGACCAGGGCATTCACGTTGCTGGTCTTGCCCTGATCGGTACCCATGCCGGTCGTCGTATAGCGCTTCAAATGCTCGACGGAACGGAAGTTCTCCTGCGCCGCCAGTCCCACGTCGCTGACGGCCACGTCATTTTGTAGGTCGACGAACTGCTTGCCGCGCACATTGGGCATGTAGGCGGCGGCGAGCGAGCGACCGGCGCCGCCCACCGGTGCGGCCGGCGCCGCCTGGCCCCGGGCCAAGGCACGGCCGAGCTCTGTGGCGTGCCCGGCGGCATCCTCCATGGCAAAGACCCCGGCACAGGCACCGGCGCTCGCCAGACCGGGTGTGTGGCCTTCTGGAACGAACATGGCACAGTCGTCCACCCACCGCAGCCGGCCGCCGGCCTGGGTGTGCAAGTGCACGGCGGGGGCATGGCCGCCGGCGCTCAGGATCAGATCGCAATCGATGCGCTCCGGTCGGATCCCCTGCCCATCCGCCGCCACGATGGTGCAGCCGCGGACGCTGCGGCGGCCGAAAACCCGGGATATGGCGGCGCCCGTAATGATGCGCAGGCCCGGCTGCGAGGCCGCGATGTCGGACGGCGGACGGCGGTCGATGAGCGCCGCCACATCGATGCCCGCGGCGCGCAGCGACGCCGCCACGGCGTAGCCGGAGTCGCTGTTGGCGGCGATGACCACGCGGCCACCGCAGGCGACCCCGTAGGCCTGCGCGTACTTGTCCGCGGCCGCGGCCAGCATCACGCCCGGGCGGTCATTGTCGGGGAACAACATCGGCCGTTCGAACGCACCCGTGGCGGCGATCACCGCGCGCGCACGGATCTTCCACAGCCGTTCGCGCAGGCGCCCCGCCGATGCGGCCTGCGTGCCGGCGGGCAGGCTTTCGGCTGCGCACAGCAGATTGTGGTCATAGATTCCAAATGCCATCGTGCGGGTGAGCAGCTTCACTCCGAGTGCGGCGGCGCGCGCGGCGAGATCGGCCACACGCTGCCGGTCGGGGCCGGCGCGCCAGCCGAGGGAGCCGCCGGGTGCGGCCGAGCTCGTCAGCAGCACGGTGGCGGCACCGGCTTCGGCGGCCGCCACCGCGGCACTCAAGCCCGCGATGCCGGCGCCGATCACCGCCACCTCCGCGGCCGCCGACAACTCCTCGTAGCGGTCCGGGTCGCGCTCGCCCGAAGCGCGCCCCAGGCCCGCCAGGCGCCGGATGGAGGGTTCGAACACTCTCCAGCCGGGCCACTTGAAGGTCTTGTAATAGAAGCCGGCCGGCAGCAGCGCTGAGAAGCCGTTGTTGAGCGCCGCCAGATCGAAACCCACGCTGGGCCAGCAATTGACGCTGCTCGCGATCAGACCCTCGTGAATCTCGACCAGGGTAGCGCGTGTGTTGGGCGTGCGCTGCGCGCCGGCTCCGACGTCGACCAGGCCGGTGGGCTCTTCCACGCCGCAGGAGAAGATGCCGCGCGGCCGGTGCAGCTTGAAACTGCGCCCGACCAGCTGCACGCCGTTCGCCAGCAGCGCCGATGCGAGCGTGTCGCCCGCGAAGCCGGACAACGGCCGGCCGTTGAACTCGAAGCCGATGCGCCGCGCGCGATCCAGCCGCGTGCCGAGCGGCTCCTGCAACCGGCGGCCCGTCATTGGGGTACCGGGTCGGTCATGCGATAGACCGACAGAATCTCGTGAGTGAGCGTGTTGCGCGCCGCGTTGAACCACTGTCCGCAGCCGTGTACGTGACGCCAGCGCTCGAGATGCACGCCCTTGGGATTGTCCCGAAAGAACAGATAGGCGCCCCACACCTCGTCGCTGACGTCCAACGCCGGACGCTGCAGGTGCGAGGTGCCCCCGCACACGAACTCGTTCTCGTCGCGCGCACCGCACCAGGGACAGGGAATGTGCATCATGGCCGCGGGCTCAATGTGCGATGCCGGAGGCCGCCGCCTCATCGACGAGTCTGCCGCTGACGAAGCGCCCCAACTGGAAGGGCTCGGCGAGCGGATGTGTGGCGCCGGTTGCGAGCACATGCGCAAGCGTCCAGCCGCCGGCGGGAATGGCCTTGAATCCCCCGGTGCCCCAACCGCAGTTGATGTACAGCCCCGGCACCGGCGTCGGTCCGATGATGGGGCTCGAATCGTGCACCACGTCGACGATCCCCGCCCATTGCCGCATCAGGCGAAGACGGCTGAATGACGGAAATATCGCCAGCGTGGCCGCCAGAATGGCCTGCGTCACCGCGAAGCTGCCGCGCTGCGCATAGGACGGGAACAGATCCAGCATCGCGCCGATGACGATCTCACCCTTGTCGGATTGGCTGACATAGGCGCCGGTGCTCGGCGAAATGACCACCGTGTCGAGCAGGGGCTTGAGCGGTTCGGTGACCATCGCCTGCAGGGCGTAGCTGGTGACCGGCAGGCGGAAGCCCGCCAGTTTCGCGAGCACCGAGCTGTGTCCGGCCGCCGCGATGCCGACCCGCTCCGCGCGCAGCGCGCCGCGGGCGGTATCGACGCCGACGCAGCGTCCGCCCTCATTGATGAAACCGCGCACCTCGCAATTCTGGATGATGTCGACGCCCAGCGCCGACGCGGCGCGCGCATATCCCCAGGCGACCGCATCGTGCCGCGCGGTGCCCGCGCGCCGTTGCATGAAGGCCCCGAGCACGGGGAAGCGCGCCTGGGGCGACAGGTCGATCACGGGCGCGAGCGCAGCCACCGCTTCCCGGCTCAGCAGCTCCGCCTGGATGCCGTTCATGCGCATCGCATTGGCCCACCGCGACATCGAATCCAGATCATGGCGGCTGTGGGCGAGCATCAGTTGGCCGCGCTGGCTGAGCATGATGTTGAAATTGAGCGCCTGTGAGAGGCCCTCGTAAAGCTTCAGGGAAAAGTCGTAGAGCCGCGCGCTTTCGGGGTACAGGTAATTCGAGCGCACGATGGTGGTGTTGCGGCCGGTGTTGCCGCCGCCGATCCAGCCGCGTTCGACGACCGCCACGTTGGTGATGCCATGGTTCTTGGCAAGATAATAGGCCGCCGCCAGGCCGTGACCGCCGCCGCCGACGATCACCACGTCATAGCGCGGCTTCGGCGCCGCGTCGCGCCAGGCGGGCGGCCACTGGCGATGGCCGCCGAGCGCACCGCGAAGCAGGGACCAGGCGGAATACTTCACGGGACGCTCGCTCGGGGCACGTGCATTCGATCCGGCGGATTACCGCGGGCCTTCAGCGAGCCGGCCCTCGAGATGCGTGCAATACCAATTGACGAACTGCGTGACCCCGTTCTCGTGGACCGGCGAATACGGAGCCGGGTCGTACGCGGGCGAGACCACTCCGAGCTGATTTTCCTGGCACACGCGCCGATCTGCATCGTTGGTTGCGGTCCATACGCGCGTCAACTCCTGCAAATCGTAGTCAATGCCCTCCACCGCGTCCTTGTGCACCAGCCACTTGGTGGTCAGCTGGGTCTCCATGGGCCCGATGGGCAGGACGCGGAACGACAGTGCATGATCCCCGAGAACGTGATTCCAGGTCGATGGGTAGTGGAACAGCAGCAGCGTGCCGATGTTCGGTTCGCCGATCGAGTCCGACAACGGCCGGCGCACCGCCGCCTCTCCCGACATGGTGAAACTGACCGCCTCGTGCAGCAGCGGCATGCGCGCGATGCGCATCTGACCGTTTGCGGACATGTGGAACCGGCTCGGCAGCCCGGCCGCCTCGCAGCGCGCCCAATGGGCCGAGATCATGGGATTGCCGGCGGCCCCCTCCACCCCGGTGAGGGTCGGATCCTCCGGAAACGTGCGCAGCAGCTCCGGATGATTGGCACCGCAGTGATAGCACTCGCGATTGTTCTCCCACACGAGTTTCCAGTTGGCGCGCTCGACGATGGTCGACTCGAACGCGACCTTGGTCTGATGCAGGCGGTGCGGCTCCAGATACGGGGCGATCCGCGTCCGGATCGGTTCGAAGTCCGGTGCGGTCTTCGCCAGCGACACGAAAATGTATCCCGCCACGCTGGTGCAGTGCACCGGAGCGAGGCTGTAATGGGCGCGATCGAATCCCTCGCCCATGTCGCGCGCCGAGAACAGCCGGCCGTCGAGCCGGTAGGTCCACTGGTGATAAGGGCACACCAGCCGCGACGCCGAGCCCTTGGGCGCCGAGCAGATGCGCGAACCGCGGTGCCGGCAGGTGTTGTGAAATGCGCGCAGCGTCAGGTCCCGGTCGCGAACCACCATTACCGGATACTCGCCGATCTGCACGGTGAAATAATCGCCGGGCTTCAGCACTTCACAATCATGTCCAACGAACAGCCAGTCCCGGTACCAGATGGCGTCGAGGTCGATCTGATAATCCTCGCTGCTGCAGTAAAAATCCCGCGTGAGCGGGGTTTCCGGCCGGCGTTCGCGCAAGCGGTGCAGCAGTTCATCGCGCACGCCGATGTCCAAGTGTCCGGTGTCCCGCTTCGGCTCGATCATGGAGCGATTTCAGCACACTCCGCTGCGCCACGCGATGGGTAAACCATGATAATCGAGCGAGGGTTCGCCACCGCGTGGTGTGCCATCTAAAAATTCGCTGACGCCGCGGATTTGTGCATGCGCGCCGCGCCGGACTATCAATGCTCGGCCCCCGCCCGGTACCATGCGCGGATGGACTTCAACACCGCCCACCCTTACATCCTGACCGCCAGCTGCACCAGCCGCATGGGCACGACCGCCAGGGTAACGAGTTTTCTCGCCGGCCATCGGCTCTACATCATGGAGATGCACCAGTTCGACGACGTGCTGACCCGGCGATTCTTCGTGCGCATCACGTTTTGCGGGGTGAGCGGCGATACGGTCGACATCGCGCGGCTGCGCGAGGATTTCGTGAGCACCGCCAACGCCGAGCAGATGTACTGGGCCATTCACGACGGCGCACACCGCAGCCGCGTCATGATCATGGTCTCCAAGCTCGACCATTGCCTGGAAGATCTGCTGTACCGGCACCGCATCGGGGAACTGCGCATGGAAGTCAGCGCCATAGTTTCCAATCATCCGGACATGCGGCGCGTCGCCGAGCAGCACCAGATCCCGTATTTCCTGATGCCCGTGACCTCCGAGACCAAGGCGGACCAGGAGGCTAAGCTCATGGAGCTCATCGAGACGACGGGCACGGAGCTGGTGGTGCTCGCCCGCTACATGCAGATCTTCTCCGACGATCTGTGCCGGCGGCTGCGCGGCCGTGCCGTCAACATCCATCATTCATTTCTGCCGGGCTTCAAAGGCGCCAAGCCCTACCACCAGGCGCACGCGCGCGGCGTGAAGCTGATAGGGGCCACCGCGCACTATGTGACGGGCGATCTCGACGAAGGTCCGATCATCGAGCAGATCGTCGAGCGCGTCGACCACAGCTTCACTCCGGACATGCTGACGGCGGCGGGCCGCGACTCCGAGCGGCGCGCCCTGTCGACCGCCGTGCGCCTACTGCTCGAGCATCGCGTGTTTCTCGACGAGAACAAGACCGTCGTATTCAAGTGATCAGCTCCGCCGCCGCGGACGCCGCGCGCGGCCGGCTCGCGGCCGCCCCGCCGATCTTGCGTTCGGCGCTCGGCGGCATTCCATACTCCGCGCGGTAGCATTTCGAAAAATGCGGCGGCGACTGGAAGCCGCAGGCGGTGGTGATGTCCATGATGGGCATCGCGGTCTGCAGCAGCAGCTCGCGCGCCCGCCGCAGCCGCATCTGCAGATAATATCGCTTCGGCACGCAGTTCAGATCCCGCTTGAACAGACGCTCGATCTGGCGCCGGGACAATCCGGTGGATTTGGCGATCCGATCGAGCGACAGCGGCTTTTCGATGTGCTCCTCCATCAGCTGCGCCACCCGGATCAGCCCGCGGTGCGAGAGGCCGATCTGCGCCCGCAGCGGGATGTACTGCCGGTCGGCGTCATTTCTCACCCGATCGACCATGAATTGTTCGGACACCAGCTGTGAGATTCTCGCACCGAGCTTCGATTGGATGAGATTCAGCATGAGGTCGAGCGGCGCCGTGCCGCCCGAACAGGTGAAACGGTCGCGATCGATGGTGAACAGCTGATCGCTGATGCGCACACGCGGAAATTCCTCGCGCAGCATGGACAGGTTCTCCCAGTGGATGGTCGCCCGAAAGTGATCGAGCAGTCCGGCACGGGCGAGCGCATAGCCTCCCGTGCAAAGGGCTCCGAGCGCGACGCGCCGGTCCGCGAGCCGCCGCAGCGTCGTCAATAGCGCCGGCGAGACCGCCTCGCGCACGTTGATGCCGCCGCACACGAACAAGATGTCCACCGCACCCAACTGCTCGAGCGCGATCGTGGGCGCGAGGTTCAGGCCGCTGCTGGCCGCGACGGCCGCGCCGTCGGTGCTGACGATGCACCACTCATAGACGTCCTGTCCGACCAGGCGGTTCGCCATGCGCAGCGGTTCGAGGGCATTGGCCACGGCGATGAGGGAGTAATTCGGCAGCGTCAGGAACGCGTACTTGCACTTGCGCAGCTGGACGGCGGTTTGCATAGGAGCCTGCGATTATGACATCGGTGCCGGATATTGTTCAAATTCGACAGGTCATTGTCGTATTTCAGACAGAATCCGGCCGCTGGCGGCTGATCCGCCGCAGCGGTCTGACGCATTTGAACACGGGGTCGTCGCAAATGGCGTCTTGTTTGCGCGGCCGCTGGTTACACTGACCCGCACCGGCCACGGAGACCGTCCAATGAAAACTCATGCCCGCGTCGTCGTCATCGGCGGCGGCGTGGTGGGCGTCAGCACGCTCTATCATCTGGCCCTGAAGGGATGGTCCGACATTGCGCTGCTCGAGCGCGCGGAACTCACCGCCGGGTCGACCTGGCATGCCGCCGGGCTGCTGCCGCTATTCAACATGAGCTACACCGTCGGGCAGCTGCACAAGTATTCGGTGGATCTGTACAAGCGGCTGCCGGCGGAAACCGGCCAGGATGTCAGCTTCCATGTGACCGGCAACCTGCGCCTGGCGACCTGCCGCGAACGCATGGATGAATATCAGAAGTACTGCGGCACCGCCAACACCATCGGCGTGCCCTTCCAGGTGATCTCTCCGAAGCGGGTGCAGGAACTCTGGCCCCTCGTCAATCTCGGCGACGACGAGACACCGCCCATCATCGGCGCGCTGTACCACCCGGACGACGGCCACATCGCGCCGGCGGACCTGACCATGGCGCTGCGCAAAGGCGCGCGGGCGCGCGGTGCCGAGATCCACGAACAAACCGAGGTCATCGGCGTGCAGCGCACCGGGTCGGGGGAATGGCGGCTGTCCACCAGCAAGGGCGACATCGTCGCCGAACACGTGGTGTGCGCCACCGGCAATTATGCGCGGCAGACCGGGCGCCTGTTCGGCATCAACGTGCCGTCGATACCGGTCGAACACCAATACATCGTGTACGACGAATCGGCCGTACTCAAAGCCTACCGCCAGGGCGGCGGCCGGGAACTCGCGGTGCTGCGCGAATCCGACAAATCGTATTATCTGCGCGAGGAGCGCATGGGCTGGATTTTGGGTCCCTATGAGAAAGGCGCACCGGCGCGGTTTGCCGACGGGGTTCCGGACTGGTTCGGCAAGAGCCTGTTCGAGGGGGATCTGGAGCGGCTGCTGCCGCACGTCGAGGCTGCGCAGCGCCGCGTGCCCTCGCTTGCGGCGTGCGGGATCAAGGACATCGTCAACGGCCCGATCGCGTATACCCCGGACGGCAGTCCGCTCATCGGGCCGGCCTGGGGGGTGCCGAACGTGTGGCTCAACGAGGGCCACAGTTTCGGCATAACCGCCGCCGGGGGCTCGGGTTGGCAGCTGGCCGAGTGGCTCACCGAGGGCGAGCCCGGCATCGACATGCTGGCGGTCGATCCACGCCGCTACGGACCCTACACCGGCAAGCGCTATGTGGTGGCGAAGAACGAAGAAACCTACCGAAATGTCTTCGTCATCCATTTTCCCGACGAAGAGCGCCCGGATGCCCGCCCGGCCAAGACCAGCCCGGTCTATGACCGGCTGGCGCGCATGGGCGCGGTGTTCGGCCAGCGCTACGGCTGGGAACGCGCCAACTGGTTTGCGCCGCCGGGTGTCCCACGCGAGGATCACTGGAGCTTTCGCCGCTCCAATTACTTCGAACACGTGGGCCGCGAGGCGCTGCATCTGCGCCGGCACGTCGGGGTCATCGATCTGACGCCGTTCACCAAGCACGAGGTGAGCGGACCGGGCGCAGAGGCCTGGCTCGATGGCCTGGTCGCCAACAAGGTGCCCACCAAGATCGGCCGTATCGCCCTGTGCCATGCATTGACCCGCCGCGGCGGCATCCGCTCTGAATTCACGATAACCAAGATCGGCGAGGAGCATTTCTACGTGGTCAGCGCCGGTGCGGCGGAGCGCTACGACGGGGATTATCTGCGCAAGATGCTGCCGCCCGCGTCCGCCCAGATGCCGGCCATCGCCTTGCGCAACATCACCATGAGCCGCGGCTGCTTCGTGCTGGCGGGTCCGCATGCGCGCCAGGTGCTGGCGAAGCTCACCGACGAGCCGCTCGACAACGCCGGCTTTCCCTGGCTCACCGGGAAGGTGGCCGAAGTCGGGCTGGCCACGGATGTGTACCTGCTGCGCGTGAACTTCGTGGGCGCGCTCGGCTGGGAGCTGCATTTTCCGATCGAGTATGCGCATCATCTGTTCAATGCGCTGTTCGAGGCCGGCGCCGAGTTCGACATCGCGATGTGCGGCATGCGCGCCATGGAATCCCTGCGGATGGAGAAATCCTACCGCATGTGGGGCACCGATCTGACCCGCGACTACACGCCCTATGAGGCCGGTTTGGACCGCTTCGTGCGCCTGAACAAGGGACCGTTCATCGGCAAGGAGGCACTCGAGAAGCAGCTCGCCGCCGGCGTTCCGCACCGCTTCATCACCCTGCAGGTGCACGACGTCGGGGACGCCGACCCGCTCGGCAATGAGCCGTTGTTCGCTGCGGACGGCACGCTCGTCGGGCGCGCCACCTCCGGCTACTACGGCCACGCCCTGGGCAAGAGCCTCGCCATCGGCTACGTGCAGCCCGCGTTCGCGGCGGTCGGCCGTGAACTGCAGATCGAGATCCTCGGGGTTCGCCGGCGCGCCACGGTCCTGGTCGATGCGCCTTACGACCCGGAGAACCGGGAACTTCGGGCCTGAAGGCGCCGCGGATTCATGAGCAGACAGAACTTTTCGGCCTTATCGCTGCTGTGGCGCGGTCTTTCCCGGCACGGCGGCTGGCGGGAACAGTGGCGAAAGCCCGAGCCCAAGGCCGCCTATGATGCGATCATCGTGGGCGGCGGCGGGCACGGCTTGGGCGCGGCCTACTATCTTGCCAAGGAGCACGGCATCGGCAACGTCGCGGTGCTGGAGAAGGGCTGGATCGGCGGCGGCAACACCGGACGCAATACCACCATCATCCGCTCCAACTATCTGTTCAACGAAAGCGCCGCCCTGTACGACCACTCGGTCAAGCTGTGGGAAGGCCTGTCGCAGGAGCTCGATTACAACGTGATGTTCTCGCCGCGGGGCGTGATGATGCTGGCGCACACCGTGCACGACATCCAGGTATTCAAGCGGCACGTGCATGCGAACCGCTGCAACGGCGTCGACAACGAATGGCTGGAGCCGGAGCAGGCAAAGGCGTTTTGCCCCCCGTTGAACATCTCGAGCGATATCCGCTACCCGGTGCTCGGCGCCGCCCTGCAGCGCCGTGGGGGCACCGCCCGGCACGATGCCGTCGCTTGGGGCTACGCGCGCGCGGCGGACGCGCTCGGGGTCGACATCATCGAGAATTGCGAGGTCACCGCCATCCGCCGCGATGCGGGCGGCGCGGTGGAGGCGCTCGAAACCACGCGCGGTGTGATCCGCTCGCACAAGGTCGGCGTCTCGGCCGCGGGCCACACCAGCGTGATCATGGCCATGGCGGGTGTCCGGCTGCCATTGGAGAGCTATCCGCTGCAGGCGCTGGTGTCCGAGCCCATCAAGCCCATTTTCCCGTGCGTGGTGATGTCCAACACCATTCATGCCTATATCAGCCAATCGGACAAGGGTGAACTGGTCATCGGCGCCGGCACGGATGCCTACACCTCATACACCCAGCGCGGTGCGCTGCACATCAACATGCACACGCTCGACGCCATCTGCGAATTGTTTCCAAATTTCCGCCGTCTGGCGATGCTGCGCAACTGGGGCGGCATCGTCGATGTGACGCCGGATCGTTCGCCGATCATTGCCAAGACACCGGTGCCGGGTTTGTACGTGAATTGCGGCTGGGGTACCGGCGGATTCAAGGCGACCCCCGGCTCCGCGCATGTCTTTGCCTGGACGATGGCGCGCGATCAGGCGCACCCGATCAATGCGCCCTTCACCATCGAGCGGTTTCGCGACGGCTATCTGATCGACGAAGCCGCCGCCGCCGCCGTGGCCCACTGAGCGCGCGGATGCTGATCATCGTCTGTCCATTCTGCGGCAAGCGCCCCGAGATCGAATTCACCTACGGCGGCCAGGCGCACATCACGCGGCCGGAGCGGCCGTCCGAGCTCGACGATCAGGCGTGGGCCGAGTTTCTGTACATGCGCAGCAACACCAAGGGCATTCACGCCGAACGCTGGCGGCACGCCCGCGGCTGCGGCCGCTTCTTCAATGCGCTGCGCGACACCACCACGGATCATTTCGTGGCGACGTACCGCATCGATGAACCGCAGCCGCAAATCGAGCAGCCGGCGGAGCCGGTGCCGCCGCCATGAGCGTCCTGCGCACGCCGGGCGGCGGCCGAGTCGACCGCGAACGTAGCCTGCAGTTCAACTTCGACGGCAAGGCCTATGCCGCGCTGCAGGGCGATACGCTGGCCTCCGGGCTGCTCGCCAACGGCGTGCATCTGGTCGGCAGATCCTTCAAATATCATCGGCCGCGCGGCATCTTGTCGGCCGGCGCCGAGGAGCCGAATGCACTGGTCACCGTGAATCCCGGTGCGCCGCGCGACACCCCGAACGTGCTCGCCACCCAGGTGGAATTGTATCCGGGCCTGCGCGCGATCAGCCAGCATCGCTGGCCCAGCCTGCAATACGACGTCGGACGGGTCAACGATGCGCTGTCGGCGTTCTTCCCGGCGGGCTTTTACTACAAGACCTTCAAGTGGCCGCAACGCGCATGGAAGTCCGTGTATGAACCGGCCATTCGGCGCGCCGCAGGCCTCGGCCGTGCGCCGGCGACCGCCGATCCCGACCGCTACGCGCAGCGCTATGCTCACTGCGACACGCTGGTGGTGGGCGCGGGACCAGCGGGTATCGCGGCTGCCCTGGCGGCGGCCGACGCCGGCGCGCGGGTGATGCTGTGCGACGAGCAATCCGAAATGGGCGGCAGCCTGTTGGCGGAAACCATGGCACGCATCGATGGCGTGCCGGCGCTCGACTGGGCGCTGCGAGCGCTGGCCACCCTGGCGGGCAATCCGCGCGTGACGCTGCTCACGCGGACCACCGCGTTCGGTTATTTCCCGCACAATCTGCTCGGCTTGAACCAGCGCCTCGGCGATCACCGGGCGGATCCGGATCCAGGGCAGCCGCGCCAACGCCTGTGGATGGTGCGGGCGCGCCAGGTGGTGCTCGCCACCGGCGCCATCGAGCGGCCGCTGGTGTTTCCCGGCAATGACCGCCCCGGTATTCTGTTGGCCGGCGCCGCCCGTACCTATTTGAATCGCTACGGGGTGAAGGTGGGCGTCCGGGTCGTGGTCGTCACGGCCACGGACGCCGCCTATCAGACCGCGCTCGATCTGCACGCGGCGGGGGTTGCGGTTGCGGCAATCGCCGACGTGCGGGCACAGCCCGTGGGTGTGCTGCCCGACGCCGTGAGTCGCGCCGGCATCGAAATCATGCCGGCGGCAACGGTGCTCGGCACCCGCGGCGATCGACGGGTGAGCGAGATCTCCCTCGGCCGGGTGCAGGGCGGTATGGTGCGCCCCGCCGCACGCCTCGCATGCGATGCGGTGCTGATGTCGGGCGGCTACACCCCCTCCGTGCACCTGTTCTCCCAGTCGCGCGGCAAGCTGGTGTGGAACGAATCGCTGCTGGCTTTCGTGCCGGGCCTCTCGGCCGAATGCGAGCGTTCCGCCGGCGCCTGCCGCGGCGTCGGCGATCTGACCGCGGCGCTCGAGGACGGTGCTGCCGCCGGTCTGGCGGCCGCGCCCGATCCGGTGCGCGGCTCCTGGCGCCCGCTCCCGGAAGCCGGCACCACCGGCGGCTGCGGCTGGCTCGGCGCGCTGCCGCAGCCGCAAACCACGGCCACCGACAAGGCGTTCGTCGATTGGCAGCACGACGTCACGACCCGCGATCTGGCCCTCGCGGCACGGGAGGGATTCCGGTCCATCGAGCACGTCAAGCGCTATACGACGACCGGCATGGCCACCGACCAGGGCAAGACCTCGAACCTCAATGCCTTGAGCATCGTGGCGAGCGGTCTCGGTGTTCCGATTTCGCAGGTTGGTCTGACTACCTTCCGGATGCCCTACACCCCGGTCCCCTTCGGCAGCTTCGCCGGCACGTCGCGCGGCGCGCTGTTCGATCCGGTGCGCCGCACGCCCATGCACCACTGGGCGCAGGCGCGCGGCGCCGTTTTCGAAAATGTCGGGCTGTGGAAGCGCGCCCGCTATTTTCCGCGAGCGGGCGAGGATATGCACGCCGCGGTGGCGCGCGAATGCCGCGCGGTGCGCAGCGCCTGCGGAATTTTCGATGCCACCACCCTGGGCAAGATCGAGGTGGTGGGCGCCGACGCCGTCGAATTCATGAATCGGCTGTACGTCAACAGCTGGACGAATCTCGCGGTCGGCCGCTCGCGCTACGGCATATTGCTGCGCGAGGACGGGTTCGTATACGACGACGGCGTGGTGGCACGCACCGCGGCCGACCGTTTTCACGTCACGACCACCACCGGCGGCGCGCCCCGGGTGCTCGCCATGATGGAGGATTATCGGCAGACCGAATGGCCGCAGCTCAAGGTGTGGCTGACCTCCACCACGGAACAGTGGGCGGTGATTGCGGTGCAGGGACCCAACGCGCGGCGCGTGATCGCACCCTTGGTGGAGGGCATCGATCTCGGCGCATCGGCCCTGCCGCACATGGCTGTGGCACGGGGCAGGATCTGCGGCGCCCCGTTGCTGCTGTTTCGCGTCAGCTTCACCGGTGAGCTGGGATATGAAATCAATGTGCCGGCCGATTTCGGCGCCACCGTGTGGGAGGCCGTCCATGCCGCCGGCCAGGCCCATGGCATGACGGTCTACGGCACCGAGACCATGCACGTCTTGCGTGCCGAGAAGGGCTACATCATCGTCGGGCAGGATACCGACGGCACGGTGACGCCGGATGACGCAGGCTTGAGCTGGGCGATCGGCAAGAGCAAGGCCGACTTCGTCGGCAAGCGCTCGCTCGAGCGCGCTTCGATGAGGGCGCCGACGCGCAAGCAGCTGGTCGGCCTGCGCAGCCGGGACGGTCGCACCGTGCTCGACGAGGGCGCACAAATCGCCGCCCTACCCGGCCAGCAGCCGCCCATGCAGCTGATCGGCCACGTCACATCCTCCTACTACAGCGCCGCACTCGATCATCCCATTGCGCTTGCGCTCGTGGCCGGCGGCCGCACGCGCCTCGGGCAGACCTTGTATGTGCCCATGCCGCGCGGGGAGATCGAGGTCGAGGTCACGCCACCCGTGTTCTACGATCCGAAAGGAGAACGCCTGAATGCCTGAGCAGGCGGCACCGTTGGACGACGCGGCGCCGCCATGGCCGCCGCTGCTGGCGCCGGCAACCCGCTTCATCCTGCACGGCAATGCAGCCGTGCGGGCCGCGGCCACGGCCGCGTGGGGCGTGCCGTTCGCCGAAGAGGCCTGCCGCGCGCGCCTGCTGGGATCCCGCGCCACGCTGTGGATGGGGCCGGATGAATACCTGCTGCTCGATCGGGCGCCGGCCGAGGCTGCCGGCGACACCGCGTCCGGATTGGAACGCGCCATGGCGGGCCTCGACCACGCGTTGGTCGACGTCAGTCACCGGCAGGTGGCCGTCGAGATCAACGGCGCGCACGCCGGTCACATTTTGAACGGCGGCTGTCCATTGGACCTGGATCTGAAGGAATTTCCGGTGGGCATGTGCACGCGCACGCTGTTCGCCAAGGCCGATATCGTGCTGTGGCGCACCGCTGCCGATGCGTTTCACGTCGAAATGTGGCGTTCCTTCGGCGACTACGTGCGCGCCCTGCTGGCCGAGGTGGCGCGGGACTGTTGATGTTCAGCGCGGCAGATCGATCCTGCGATGCTGCGGCGACAGCACGGCGGTGGCGACATCATTGCCGCCGTGGATCACGACGATGCCGCGATGCGAGGGGTCGATCGCGAAGAACATGTCGTAGTCCAGCGTTGCGGCCGCCGCCCGCGGGCAGAGCACGTCGAAAAACAGGGCCGCATATGTCCCGTCTGCATGGCCGTCGATCATGCGCGAGGTGGGCTTGATGGTGCATGCGCCGCGCGTGCCCGCCTCGACGCGCAGGTGGGCGAAGGCATAACGCTCGACGTCCGCCAGATGCCGCCGCACCTCGCCCCAGGTGAGCCGGCCGTCGCCGTCGTCGTCCAGCTGCAGCACGAAATCCAGATCGCGCAGCGCGATATCCCACTGGCCGTGGATCACCCCGCCGGCCGCCGCCTCGCCGACGGTCAGGGTGAGATACGCATCGCTCGCCGAATGCGCATGTGCGGTCGAGGCGATCAGCAGCGCCGCCAACCAGGCGCGCTTCACGGCGCGCCTCCCGCAAATTGGCGCAGCCGTTCGCGAAGTTGTGATGCGAGCGGCAGTATCACCGGATCCTCCAGCTTCGTCTTGCGCAGAAACTCCAGCACATCGGCGGCCGCCTGTGGCTGGTCAGCGGCCAGCGCGGCCTCGAGCAGCACGCGCGCATCCCATGGGGCGCGCTGAACCTGCCAGTTGCGCTGCGCCATGTCCAAGGCGGTCTGCGGATCATGCTGCAGCTGCAGGGCGAAGCGTGCCTGTTCACGGCCGAAGTAATCGCTGCCGCGCAGCGTGAGGGCTTCGAAGCGTGCGGCCATGATCCAGGTATAACGCGGCGCGTCCGCACTGTGCAGCAGCGAGTGCGCGAGGGCAATCCGCAAAAAGGCCGTGTCCGATTGGGCGTGATCGGCGAGCAGGGTGAGCACCTCGCGCGGGCGGCCCCGGTCCAGCAGAAAATCGGCGTAGGCCACCAGCAGAAAATTGTCCTGGGGCAGCAGCGTCAGCGCTTGAATATGGTGTTTCTCGGCCAGCGGCCAGTCGCCGAGGCGTTCCGCGGTTTCGGCGATCAGCCCCTGCACCCACGCCTGATAGCCTGCGGGTGCGCCGGCGCTGGCGGCTGCGGCCTGAGTGAGCAGGGCGAGGCTTTGGCGCGCCTGCCCCAGATACGAGCGCAGATTGGCCGAACAGGCCAGCCCCCAGTCGAATCCAGCGCTGCCGGCGACCTGCGCGCAATCCTTGCCGGCGGCCGGATAGTCGCCCTGCACCATGTCGAGCGTGGCCAGGGTGAGCCACGCCTGCCCGTTCCTCGGGTCCGATCGCAGGGCCGCGTCGAGCAAAGCGCGGGCATCGTCGAACTGATGCCGGTATTGCAGAATGGTCGCCTGGGTGACCAGTGCCACCGCCGGCGTCCGGGGTTCACTCATCCAGGGGGCGATGACCGCCTCGGCGTAGCCGGCATAATGTGCATCGCCCACCTGGCGGCTGTAATCGACATAGGCATCCGCCAGTCGAATCGCCGCCGGCAGATCCCTGGGAGCCGCAGCTTGTGCAGCGCGCAAAGACCGCATTTGCCGTACCGCGGGATCGGCGACCGACGGCACCTCCTGCAAGGGTTCGGCATCGCTCGACGGAACGTACGGCGCCTTGAAGGGCGCGGCCGCAACCTCGGCCGCCTGCAGCCGCGCCTGCCCCACGCACAGGGCGAGCATCGCCAGCGCCGTGGGCAGCACGAACCGCTGGCGTGGACCGGATGGGTGGGTGCGCATGCGAAGGTATTCGCTGCAAATCGCGCGGTGGATGCGGGTCGGTGCATCCGGTCGGCGAACCGTCACGTAGAGCATCCGTAACAGCGCTTGGCCTAGCACACAGGGGTACCGATTGTCCGACTTCACCTACGTGGCCCGACCACTCGATCGGAACCCCGAGCGCCCGACCTTCTCACGCGCCGAATGGTCGCGCCTGGCGGGCTTCTACGGCTGCATCGGCGCTCTGCATCTGCTCGGATGGGGCCTGTATCTGCACTATGCGGCCCACCATCCCGAACTCGTGGGCCTGGGCTTCGTCGCCTACCTGTTCGGGCTGCGGCATGCGTTCGATGCGGATCACATTGCGGCCGTGGACGACACCGTGCGCTTCATGTTGCAGAAGGGCAAGAGGCCGCTGGGGGTGGGCTTTTTCTTCTCGCTGGGACACTCCACCGTGGTGCTCGCGCTCAGCATCGGCATCGCCGTGGCTGCGGTGGCCCTCAAGGCGCAATTGCCGCATCTGCGAATCCTCGGTGCCGTCATCGGGGCGGGCGTTTCGGGCACCTTTCTGTGGATCATCGGCATTCTGAATCTGCTGGTGCTGCTCGACATCCTGAAAATCTGGCGCGCAGCGCATGCAGGCAACCACAGCCACGCGCATCTCGAGGCGATGCTGCAAAAGCGCGGATTGCTGAACCGGTTGTTCGGCGGACGTCTGCGCCGGATGATGAATCACAGCTGGCAGATGTATCCCCTGGGGCTGCTGTTCGGCCTCGGCTTCGACACGGCATCGGAGGTGGGACTGCTCGCCATGACCGCGGGCGCGTCGGCGAGCGATCTACCGGCACCGGCGGTGCTGTGTCTGCCGGCCTTGTTCGCCGCCGGCATGACGCTGATGGACACCACGGACGGTGTGCTCATGACCAAGGCCTACGACTGGGCCTTCCTCAATCCGCTGCGCAAGATCTTCTATAACATCACCACCACCGGCCTGTCCGTCGCGGTTGCACTGATGGTGGGCACCATCGAACTGGCACAGGTGCTCATCGGCCAGTTCGATCTGCATGGGCGCTTCTGCGATGCGCTGGCTGGCGTGGATTTCGGCATGCTGGGTTATCTGATCGTCGGCCTGTTCCTGCTGGCCTGGGCTTTGTCCGTCACCATCTGGAAACTGCGCGGCATGGAGCAGCGCTGGCCCGCTCACCTCGCCCTGCAGCCTCCCGGGGGGCTGCCCGCATCCGGACGCCTGCACCCAGCCGCTCTTCCGCACCCGCATGATCACACCCACCCGCACGCCCACTGACCTGCCGTTTACCATCCGGCGCCGTGTGCCGGGCCGACGGCGATCAGCTTGGGCGCTCGCCGGCCTGCTGCTGGCGCTCGGCGGCGCCGGCGGCAGCCGCGCCGATACCGTGGCGAGCCTGCTGGGAAACTTCACCATCAATCAATACTGCGGGCTGCGGCTCGCGCAGGGCGCACTCACCGTCCATTACACCGTGGTGTACGGCCAGCTTCCGGCCTTGCGTGAACTGCACCTGGCCGATGCGAACGGCGACGGCGTGACCTCGCAAGCAGAGCGAGACGCCTATGTGGGCAGGCTCGCCGCCGGCTTTGCCCGGGGCTTGATGCTGCGGCTGGACGGCCGGAATCTGCCCCTGCACGCCAACAGCTGGACCAGCAGCCTGCCCTCGGAGCAAGGCGGCTTTTCGCTGCGCGTGGACGTCGATTACGTTGCCGACGGCACGGGCGCTGCCGACGGCACGGGCGCTGCCGACGGCAGGGACACAGCCGACGGCAGGGACACCGCCGACGGTAGGGACACCGCCGTCGGTACGGCCGCCGGCGACTTGCACCGGCTGCAGTTCTTCAATCAGAACTATCCTGGCCGGCTGGGGTGGCACGAGATCGTGGTGAAGTCGGCGCCCGGGCTGGCGGTATTCGACACGGACGCCTTCAGCACGTCGCTCACCGGCGGACTCGGCGAAGCGCTGCAGGCGCTGCCCGCGACCGGAGCCCTCGACGAACGCGCCGTACATCTGCAGTTTCGGGCCGGCGCGGCGCCCGTCGGGGCGCCGCTGCTGTCCGCGCGCCCGATCGCAAGCCCGGCGGCGACCGTGTCCATGGCGGCCGTGTCGCCGGCGGCGGTCAAATCACCGGCGGCCGGTGCGATCGGCACTGCCTGGATCACGCGTGAGACGCGGCGCATCGCCTCGTCCTTGTCCGCTCCCCGTCTGCCGCCGGACGTGATCGCGCTGGCTCTGCTGGGCGCGTTGCTGCTCGGCGCCGTGCATGCGCTGTCGCCCGGGCATGGCAAGAGCATCGTCGGCGCCTATTTGATCGGCTCGCGCGGCACGCCCCGGCATGCGGTGTTTCTGGGGCTGACGGTCACCATCACCCACACAATGGGCGTGTTCGTGCTCGGCTTCTTGACGCTGTATGCGTCGCGCTACCTGGTGGCGGAGCGCCTGTTTCCGGTGCTGAACGCCTTATCGGCGATTCTGGTGTTCGGCATGGGCTTGTTGCTGCTGACGCAACGCCTGCGTGCGCCCGGCTTCGCAGCGGGGCCGCTGGTCTTCACGCCGCTGCCACACCACGACCTGAGACCGCAGCGTGGGCGCCTGGCACTCGCATCGCACCTCGGCGGCAGTTATGGCTCGGCCCATGCGCGGGGCATGCATTCCCACGGCGGCCGGGTGCATTCGCACTTGCCGCCCGGCGCCCGTGGCGAGCAGGTCAGCTGGCGAAGCCTGCTGAGCCTGGGCATTTCCGGCGGCCTGGTGCCCTGCCCGTCCGCGCTGGTGTTGCTACTGGCCGCAGTGGCCCTGAACAAGACCGCCACCGGTATGCTGCTGGTGGCCGCATTCAGCGCCGGTCTGGCCGTCACCCTGACGACAGTGGGACTGATGTTCCTGTATGCCCGCCATCGCTTGGGCAGCAGCGCAGTTGCCCGGCGCTGGATGCCGCTGCTGCCGGTATTGAGCGCGGCTCTGATCACGGCTCTCGGCGCCGCGCTGTGTGCGTCCGCGCTGCACGGCGTGTTCGCCGTCGGTCAGTGAGCCTGGAGCTTTTCCACGGCCGTCAATGCCGGCGTGTGCCAGCCGCTGCGCACGCCCCAGTAGCAGAACGCCAATGCGGTCAACGCCACGCACAACTGGTCCCAGCCATAGCCGATGTAGCCATGGCCTTCGAATTCCCGGCTGCCGGCCCACGACAGCGCCGCGATGGCTGCCAGATAGGCAATGAGCCACCACGCGCCGCGAAGATGCCGGCCGAAGCCGCTCCAGCCGGCTTGGGCCTGATAATAGAGGTACACCGGCATCGGCAGAATCAACATCAGCATGATCTGCCCGGTGTGCGGCCAGCGCGCCCAGTACAGCATCAGCGTGGCCAGCACGAAAGCCACCGGTGCGAGCAGCCTGAGCCCGGGGATGCGCAGCGGACGATGCAGATCGGGTGCCGTACGCCGCAGCACCAGCACGCTGATGGGAACCACCAGATAGGTGATGATGGTGGCCACCGAAATCACCGCCGCCAGTTTCCCCCAGCCGCGAAATAAGAACAGGAACGTGAAGGACACCAGCAGGTTGAACCACATGGCCGGCCGCGGGATGCCGCAGCGCGGATGGACCCGGCCGGCAATCTTGGGCAAGGTTCCGCTGCGCTCCATGGCGTAGATCATGCGCGCGGTGGTGGCGGTATAGGTCGTGCCCGTGCCGCTTGGACTGACGAAGGCGTCGGCATACAGCAGCACCGCGAGCCAATTGAGGTTCAGGGCCAGCGCCAGCTGCGCGAAGGGTGAACTGTATTCCAGCGCCGCCCAGCCCTCGTGCAGATGGTCCGGCGCCACCGACCCTAGGAAAGCCACCTGCAGCATCAGGTACACGACGGTGCTCAGGGCAATTGAACCGAAGATGGCGCGCGGTACGCTGTATCCCGGGTTGCGCGCCTCGCCCGCGAGGTTCACCGGACTCTGGAAGCCGTTGTAGCTGAACACGATGCCGCTGGTCGCCACGGCGGTCAGGATGGAGGCAACATCCCCCACATGGGTCCCGCCGTGCACGCCCACGTGAAAGTTCTCCCAGTGAAAGCCACTGGACATCAGTGCAATGGCTGTGGCCGCCGGTACGATGAGCTTGAAGAAGGTGATTGCGCTGTTGGCGCTCGCGAACACCTTGACGCTCCAAAAGTTGAGCAGAAAATAAATGACCACCAGGACCGCGCAAATGGTCAGACCCGACGCGGCCAGTTCGCCCTGGCCGTTCGGCGCATGCACGTACAGCGCCTGCGCCCAGGGCCAGGGCCAGGAACTCATGTATTGCACCGAGGCTTCGGCCTCCACGGGAATGACCGACACGATGGCGATCCAGGCCGCCCAGCCTGCCAAAAATCCGACCAGCGACCCGTGCGAGTAATGGCCATAGCGCACCGCGCCGCCGGACTCGGGAAACATGGCGCCGAGCTCCGCATAGGTCAATGCGACGAACAAGATGACCACGGCGCCGACGATCCAGGCGTAAATTGCCCCGGGGCCGGCCAATTGGGCCGCGCGCCATGCGCCGAACAGCCAGCCCGAGCCGATGATCGAGCCGAGGCCGGTGAACATCAGGGCGATCGTGCCCACCTCGCGGCGGATCGCGAATTCATTCGCCATGAGGCGCGGTCTTCATCAATTCGACGAACATGCGGGTGAATCGCGCCACGTCCACATCGACCTGCGCATGTACCAGCTGCAGATCGACCGCAGGCTTCAGCGGCCCGCTCCATGTCAGGGTCTCGCCGTACGCGGGGCCGTGGCTCACGTCCACGTCCATGTACAGCAGCCGCTCCTTGCTGATGATGCCGGGATCGAGCCACGCGCAGGCGGCCAGTTCATCCCACAGGTAATAGCGCTCCTGGGAGTAGCTGGCGATGTAGCGCGCCGCGGGTGACGTCGATGCGGAAATGTCGTCCAGCATCGCCTGGGTGAACATGGCCTTGATCGAGACATCGACGGTCGTTACGTCGATGCGCGGCCAATGGGCACGCAACACCATGCGGGCGGCCTCCGGATCGAACCAGAAATTGAATTCGTGGCGCGGACTGGTTGCAAACTCCGGATCCTCGGTCTGCGGATTCAGGCTGCCGCCCATGATGGCGATTCCCCGGGTGAACTCGGCAAAATGCGGGTCGATGGCCACCGCCAGCGCGATGTTGGTGAGCGGTCCGGCCGCGTAAATCGTCACCTGATGCGGATGCGCGTGCACTTGCCGGATCAGGAAATGCGCCGCGTCCTCGGCGATCGCGGATGTGTGCGGCTCGCCCTCCGGCAGCGGCGGCAGGTCCCAGGGGCCGGGCAGCACGGCAGCGGCCGCCTGCGGCATTTGCGCAAGCGCCTGCTTCTGCCCCCAGGCACCCAGCCAGGCGACCCGGCCCACCAGCGCCGCGCCGAGGCGGGTCTCCTCCTCGGTGCGCACCAGGGGAAACACGGCGCCCAGGGCCACCGGAACGTCGCTGCGCCCGAGCAGCTCCAGCATGCGCAGGGTGTGCCGGGCCTCATCGTCACGCCAGGCATTGCCCGTGACCATGGTGATGCCGAGCACCTCGACCTGCGGCGATTGCAGCAGCACCATCATGGCCATTTGATTTGAACCCCCCGGTCCGGAGCCATCCTGATCGATGAGCACCAGGCGCCTCTGCTCCGGCGGCGCGGCGGCGCCCGCACCGCCGGCGAGCAGACCGAGAAGCGCCGCGATCACGATCATCCTGACCTTGAGCTGCCTCATCGCTGTGTCGACTCCCAATGCGGCGCGGTGTGGAACGGCGCCTGCGATGGCGGCAACAGTCCCTGACCCAGGATGTGGTCGGCCGCCTTCTCGGCCAGCATGATGGTCGGCGCATTCAGATTGCCGTTGGTGATCGAGGGCATGATCGAGGAATCCACCACGCGCAGGCCGTCGACGCCGATGACCCGGGTTTCCGGATCGACCACCGCCATCGGATCGTCGCGGCGGCCCATTTTGCAGGTGCAGGACGGATGGTAGGCGCTTTCCACGTTATCGCGGATGAACGCATCGATGTCGGCATCGGACTGGACCGCCGCGCCCGGCTTGAGCTCGCGGCCGCGGTAGGCATCGAAGGCCTTTTGCGCAAAGATCTCGCGTGTCAACCGCACGCAGGCGCGCATTTCACTCCAGTCATCCGCATGGCTCATGTAATTGAAGCGGATCCTCGGCTGCTCGAGGGGATCCGCCGACGCGAGGCGCACCCAGCCCCGGCTCTTCGAACGCATCGGACCGACGTGGGCCTGGAAACCGTGTTCGCGGGCGAGCGAGTTGCCATCATAGGCCACCGCCATCGGCAGGAAATGAAATTGAATGTCCGGATAGGGTATGCCGGCCGCACTGCGGATGAATCCGCAGGTTTCGAAATGATTGGTGGCGCCGAGACCGTCCTTGAACATCAGCCAACGCGCACCGATCAGCGCCTTGCTCAAGGGATTCAGCACGGAATACAGGCTGACCGGCTGGGTGCAGGCCACTTGGAAATAGAATTCCAGATGATCCTGAAGATTCTCGCCGACGCCGGGCAGATCCTTCTGCACGGGGATGCCGTATTCGCGCAATTCCCCGGCCGGCCCCAAGCCGGACAACTTGAGCAATTGCGGCGAATTGATGGGGCCGCCGCAGATCAACAGTTCCCGTCCGACCCCGACGGCGGCATGGCGGGCGCCGACCCTATAATGCAGTGCGCTGGCGCGCAGTCCGTCGAATTCGATGCGCGTCGCGAGCGCTGCGGTGCGCACGGTGAGATTGGCGCGGCGCATCGCCGGGCGCAGGTAGGCATTGGCCGCGCTGCAGCGCCGTCCGCCCTCGACGGTCATGTCCATGCGGCCGAATCCCTCCTGCTGGAAGCCGTTGATATCGCGGGTATGCAGATAACCCGCTTCCCCCGCGGCCGCCAGCCACACCGCATTCAACGGATTCGACAGGGTTCCATAGCGGGTTTTCAGAGGTCCGCGGTCGCCTCGGTACGCATCGCCGCCTTCGAGGCGGCTCTCCGCGCGTCGAAAGTACGGCAGCACATTGGGATAGCTCCAGCCGGCCGCGCCCTGCTGCTCCCAGCGCGCGAAATCGTGCGCATTGCCACGCACGTACACCAGTCCGTTGATGGACGATGATCCGCCCAGAACCTTGCCGCGAGGCGTATGGATGCGGCGCGAATTCAGATGGGTCTCCGGTTCGGTGTGGTAGCGCCAGTTGAATCGCGCCATGTTCATGGGAATGGACAGCGCCGAGGGCATCTGGATGAAGATCGAACGATCGGAAGCGCCATATTCCAGCACCAGCACGCTGTATTTTCCCGACTCCGACAGGCGGTTTGCCAACACGCAGCCGGCCGAGCCCGCTCCGACGATGACGTAATCAAAAGTTTCGCGGCTCACCGGCCGGCCCTCAGTACGGGGCATCGACGCCGCTCATGCCGACGTAGACGCTCTTCAGCTGGCTGTAATGCTCGATGGCCGCGCGTCCGTTCTCGCGTCCGAGCCCGGACATCTTGAACCCGCCGAACGGCAATTCAATGGGTGTGACGTTGTAGTGGTTGATCCAACAGGTGCCCGCCTCGATTTTAGCGATGACGCGATGCGCGCGCGTCAGATCATTGGTGAAAACCCCCGCGGCCAGTCCGAATTCGGTGGCATTGGCGCGCCGAATCACCTCCTCCTCCGTGTCGAAATCAAGCACCGACATCACCGGCCCGAATATCTCCTCGCGCACGATGGCCATGGAATCCGTGCATTGGTCGAAGACCGCCGGCGCGATGAAGAACCCGCGCGCGAGTGCTCCGCTGCGCACGCGCTCGCCGCCGATCAGGAGCCGCGCCCCTTCCGCGCGGCCGCGCGCGATGTAGGCCAGCACCTTATTCATGTGCAGCTCTGAGATCAGGGCGCCGACCTGGGTCGCTGGGTCGAGGGGATCGCCGATGCGCAGCGGCGCGACCCGCGCCAACAAGCGCTCCAGGAATGCCGTCCTGACGGATCGATGCACGAACACCCGGGTGGCGTTCGAGCACACCTGGCCGGCGGAATAGAAATTCGCCAGCAGCGCGCCCGACACGGCATCGTCCAGATTCGCGTCGCCGAATATGATGAGCGGCGACTTGCCGCCGAGCTCCAGGGTGACGTTCTTGAGGCTGGCGGCCGCGTCGGCCATCACCGCCTTGCCGGTTCCCACCTCGCCCGTCAGCGATATCTTGCGGATCTGCGGGTGGCGCGTCAGCAGGCGCCCCGTGTCGGCGAACCCCTGCACCACCTGGAACAGGCCGGACGGCAGCCCGGCTTCGGCGAACACCTCCTGCAGCTTGAGCGCGGTGAGCGGGGTCAGCTCGGCCGGCTTGAAGATCATGGCGTTGCCGCAGGCGAGCGCCGGGGCGGCCTTCCAACAGGCGATCTGCAGCGGATAATTCCAGGCACCGATGCCGGCAACCACCCCCAGCGGCTCGCGCCGCGTGTAGCCGAAGGCCGATCCTCCGAGATTCAGGTGTTCCCCGCCGAGCCCGTGCGCAATGCCCGCGAAATACTCCAGGCATTCGGCGCCGGACGCGACATCGACCACGCGCGTCTCCTGAATCGGCTTGCCGGTGTCGCGTGTTTCGAGCTCGGCGAGCTCGTCATTGCGCGAGCGCAGCAGCTGTGCGGCGCGCTGCAGGAACTTGGCACGCGCCGCGCCCGTCAGTTCCCCCCAGGCGGGCTGCGCCGCGCGCGCCGCCGCCACCGCGGCATCGACCTCGCCCGCTCCGGCCACACGCAACTGCGCCAGCACCTCGCCGGTTGCCGGATTGATGGATGCGAACAGCTCGCCGGGGGCCGGCGCAGCGCTCGGGTTGGTGCTCAATGACTTGCACGGAATGGTAGATTTATTATTATCATTCAATGCTATGTGGGTAACTTTTCATAAAATACATTGAATGCCTGCAGCGCCTGCGCAAATTGTGCTGCAAGCGCAGGTCCGATGCAAATGCCCACGCGTCGCGCACAAGCCCTACACTGGCACGCGTCACTGCAACATGAGGCGCCGCGTGCCACGTTTCATCATCGCCCTGTCACTGTGCCTGCTGATAACGCCCGCATTCGCGGAGCCGGGCTCCTGCCGATCGGTGCGCCTGGCGGATATCGGCTGGACCGACGTCACGGCAACCACCGCACTCACCAGCCAGTTGCTGCGCCAGTTGGGCTATGCCCCGAGCGTCACGGTATTGTCGGTTCCGGTCACCTACGCCTCGATGAAGAACAAGGACATCGACGTCTTTCTCGGCAACTGGATGCCGTCCCAGGAAGCCGACCGGAAGCCCTTTGTCGATGACGGCTCCGTGGAGGTGGTTCGCGCCAACCTGGTCGGCGCCAAATACACCCTCGCGACCCTCGCCTACACCTATGCCGCGGGCCTGCATGACTTTGCGGACATCGCGCGCTTCGCGCCGGCTCTGAACCACACGATCTACGGGTTGGAAGCCGGCAACGACGGCAACCGCCACGTGCTCGACATGATCCAGCATGGGCTGTTTTCACTCGGGGAATTCCGGCTTCTCGAGTCCAGCGAGCAGGGGATGCTGGCGGAAGTCGAGCGCGCGATCCGGGTCAAACGCCCCATCGTGTTTCTGGCCTGGGAGCCGCATCCCATGAACATGCGCTTCGATCTGCGCTACTTGACCGGCGGGGACGCGATCTTCGGACCGAATTTCGGCGGTGCAACCATTTACACCAATGTACGCGCCGGCTATCTGCGCGATTGCCCGAATGTCGGCCGGCTGCTGCAGAACTTGAACTTCTCGCTGCGCGGCGAAAGCGAACTCATGGACGCGATTTTGAACCGTCATCTGCAGCCCGAGGCCGCCGCCGCCGCATGGCTCAAGGCAAATCCGGCGGCCGTCATGCCATGGCTCGCGGGCGTGCAGACGGCCGACGGCTCGCCGGCTCTCGCCGCGCTGTCCGGGCAGCTGCAAACCGACGAGCCGCCCGGCTTCGAACAGTGGGTGACACGGCACAAGATACCGCTCGGCGACACCGTCGCGCGCGGCATCGATTACATCAAGAGCCACGGCACCTGGGTCTTCGACGGCATCTCGGTTGTCATCCGCGGCGCCGTGGAGGGCGTCTCGGGCGCGCTGCGCTTCACGCCGGCGCCGGTGCTGATTTTGGGCGCGGCCCTCATCGCCTGGCTGCTGCGCCGTTCGCTCGCTCTGGCCGCGTTCGTGGCGGCCGCACTGCTGTTTATCATGAACCAGGGATATTGGCTCGCCACCATCGAAACCCTGTCACTGGTGCTGGTGTCGGCGCTGCTGTCGATGCTGATCGGTGTGCCCGTCGGGATCGCGGCGGCCCACCACCCGCGGTTTTACGAGAGCCTGCGGCCGGTGCTGGATCTCATGCAGACGCTGCCGACGTTTGTGTACCTCATTCCGACCTTGGTGCTGTTCGGTCTGGGCGTGGTGCCGGGGCTCATTTCCACGGTGATATTCGCCCTGCCCGCGCCCATCCGCCTCACCCACCTCGGCATCTCGTCGGTGCCGCGGCCGCTGCTCGAGGCCGGCGAAGCCTTCGGCGCGACGCGGCTGCAGCTCCTGTGGAAGGTGGAACTGCCGAGCGCCTCGCAGACCATCATCGCCGGCATCACCCAATGCATCATGCTGAGCCTGTCGATGGTGGTGATCGCGGCGCTGGTCGGCGCCGGCGGCCTGGGTGTGCCGGTGGTGCGGGCCTTGAACACCGTGCAGGTCGGCATGGGATTCGAGGCCGGCTTTGCGATCGTGCTTCTGGCCATCGTGCTCGATCGGGTCACGCGCCCGCGCGAGGTGCGACGATGAATTCCGCCGTCGAATTTCATGACGTCGACATCCTGTTCACACCCCGTGGCGGCCGTGCCGGCGCCAGGGTGATGCGCACGGCCCTGGCGCGGCTCGACGCCGGCGCCACGCGCGCGGACATCGCCAAAGAGCTCGACGTCATCGTCGGCGTCGCGGGTGCGAACCTGAATGTGGCGCAGGGCGAGATCTCGGTGATGATGGGACTGTCCGGATCCGGCAAATCGACGCTATTGCGCGCCGCCAACGGCTTGAATCAAGTCACCCGCGGTCGGGTGCTGCTGCGCGACGGCGAGGCGCTGGTCGATGTCGCCGCCAGTGATGCCGCCACACTGCGGCGTCTGCGCCGCCGCCGCGTGTCCATGGTTTTCCAGCAGTTCGCCCTGCTGCCGTGGCGGACCGTTCGCGACAACGTCGGACTCGGATTGGAGCTGCGCGGCGACTCAGCAGCGGACCGCCGCCGCGCCGTCGACGCCAAGCTCGAATTGGTGGGGCTCGCGCAATGGGCCGATCGCCAGGTCGGCGAACTGTCCGGCGGCATGCAGCAACGCGTCGGCCTCGCACGCGCCTTCGCCACCGAGGGCGACATACTGCTCATGGACGAGCCTTTCTCCGCGCTCGATCCGCTGATCCGCGGCAAATTACAGGACGAACTCCTGGCCCTGCAGGCGCAGGTCAAGAAGACCATTTTGTTCGTGAGCCACGATCTGGACGAGGCGCTTCGCATCGGCGATACCATATCGATCCTGCAGAACGGGCGCATTGTGCAGACCGGCGCCGCCCGCGACATCGTAATGCGGCCGGCCGACGCCTACGTGGAGGAGTTCGTCCGCCACATGAACCCCTTGAACGTGCTGACCGGCGACATGATCATGAACAGTCTGCCCGAACTGCCACGCGAGGACGGCGCGGTGTGGCTCGATCCCGCCGGGCGCTATCAATTGGTGTTGAATGCCGCCGAGGAAGCGACGGCGCTGCGTCTGGATGGCGCACTGCAGCGCATTCTGGATGTCGAGCCGGGCAGCACCGACGCGGCCCTGCAGGGAGCCCTGGCGGCGGCACCCGGCTCCTCCTCGCTGCAGGAAATCATCCAGCTGCACCAGTCGAGCGGCCATCCGGTGCTGTTGACGGAGGATGGGAGGGTGCTCGGCGTCTGCGGTGAACGGGAAATCCTGCGCGCCCTCGCCGCACGCCGGATGGCCTGATCAGCGTGTTGCGTATAATATGAGCGGCTTAATTATTACGAGCGTTATAATATAAAGTACCGGCCGCGCCGCGCCATCGGAGACCCGCGAGGAATTTCGCCATGAACCACGACGTCATTATCAGCTGCGCCGTCACGGGCGACGACACCAAGGTCACCAAGAGTCCGCATTGCGCGGTGACACCGGAGGACATCGCGGCAACCTGCGTCGCCGCCGCCCAGGCCGGTGCCGCAATCGTGCACATCCACGTCCGCGACCCGGAGACCGGCGCATTCAGCATGCAGACGCGCCACTATCGCGAAGTCGTCAAACGGGTGCGGGAGAGCAAGGTCGACGTCATCGTCAACCTGACGTGCGGCATGGGCGGCTACATCGTCGTCGGGGACCGCGGGTTGGCCGACACGCCCGGCCCGGGCAGCGACTTCGTCAGCCAGGAGGATCGCATGCGCCACGTCATCGATCTGTGCACCGAGGGCCTGTACCGGCCGGATATCGCCACCCTGGACTGCGGCAGCCTGAATTTCGGGGACGGCAACCGCGCGTATGTGTCGACGCCGAATTATCTGCGCCAGGGTGCCGGCATCCTGAAGGATCTGCGGGTCAAGCCGGAATTGGAGGTGTTCGACACGGGCAATCTGTCCTTCGTGAAGCAGATGATCAAGGAAGGGCTGCTCGAGGCGCCTTCGCTCATCCAACTGTGCACCGGCATCCCCTACGGCGTCCCGGCCGACGTCGGCCACCTGCTTGCCATGGTCAACGCCCTGCCGCCCGGCTGCAACTGGGGTGCATTCGCCATCAGCCGTATGCAGATGCCGTGGGTCGCCCAATCGATCCTGCTCGGCGGCAACGTGCGCGTGGGACTCGAGGACAATCTTTACCTGCGAAAAGGGGTCTATGCGAGCAACGCGCAACTGGTCGAAAATGCGCGCACCATCATCGAGGCGATGGGCGCGCGGGTGCTCACGCCCGCGCAGGCTCGTGAGCGGCTGCAGCTGCATTGAACGCGCGCTCACCGGACGTGCTGCCGCCATACCGGACGGCGATCGATCCGGCGTGGATCGATTACAACGGCCATCTGCGGGATGCCTTTTACGGCCTGGTCCTGAGCTACGCCACCGATGACATGATGGATCACATCGGCGTGGATGCGGCGTATCGTGAACGCACGCGCTGCACCCTGTATACGCTCGAGGTGCACATCCATTACCTGCACGAGGTCAAGGCCACCGATCTGCTGGAGGTGCGCACCGACATACTGGATGCGGACCGCAAACGCATCCACGCGGGCTGCAGCTTCTTCTGCGCACGTGTCGCCGGACCCGTCGCGGTCGCGGAAGCGATGTTGCTGCACGTGCTACGGACCGACAAGCCCGCGGCCGTCGCGTTTCCGGCCGACATAGAATCACGGCTCGCCGCGCTCAAGCTTTCGGAGGCCGGCCGCGCCGGCTTCGGCCCTGCTTCACGCAGGATCGAGCTGAGGCGGCGCTGAGAGCCTGCATGTCGCCCGCCGAAACCAAGCCCGCCCCGCTGCTGAACCGCCTGATCGCACCTCGCAGCGTGGCGCTGATCGGCGCCGGGGCCTGGACCGACGCCGTCGCCGCCGGCTGTGCCGCCATCGGCTTCTCGGGCCAGGTATGGCGCGTGCACCCGCATCGCCCGTCGACCGCGGCGATGCGCTATTACCGTTCGGTGCTGGAACTGCCGGGCGCACCCGACGCGGCGTTCGTGGCCGTGCCGAACAGCGAGGCCGGCGCCGTGGCCGCCGCACTCGCCAAGCGCGGCGCAGGAGGTTTTGTGTGCTTCACGGCGGGCTTCTCCGAAACCGGCACCGAGGCGGGTGAGCGGCTCGCCAAGGACCTGTCACGCGCCGCCGGAGCGCTGCCTTTCTTCGGACCCAATTGCTACGGCTTCGTGAACTTTCTCGATCGTTGCGCGCTGTGGCCGGACCAGGTAGTCGGTCCGCGCCTGGAACGCGGCGTCGCGCTGATCTGCCAGAGCGGCACCATTGCCCTGACGCTCATGTTCAACGGCCGCTCGCTGCCGATCGGCCAGGTGTTCACGGTGGGCAATCAGACCCGCCTGGCCGTGGAGGATCTGATCGAGTTCCTGTGCGATGATCCTCGCATCTCCGCCTTCGGACTTTACATCGAGGGCATTAAGAACACCGAAAGGTTCGCGCGTGCCGCCGACAAGGCCCGCGTCGCCGGCAAGCCCATCGCGGTGATCAAGGCCGGACGCACCGAAGCCGCCGTGAACACCGCGCGCAGCCACACCGGCGCCCTGGCGGGCAGCGACGGCGTGTTCGAAGCCTTCTGCCGCCAGGCCGGACTTGCCCGCTGCGACACGTTGAGCACGCTGTGCGAGACGCTGAAGCTGTTCCACTCAGGCGGGCCCCTGGGCGGCGGCAAGATTCTCATCATGGGTCCGTCGGGTGGTGACATGGCGATGACGGCGGACGTCGCGCGCGGATTGGCGCTGGATTTCGCCCCGGTTCCCGCCGACAAGAGCGTTGCGTTGCGCGGACTGCTGACCGATCGCGTCGCCATCGCCAATCCCTTCGACATCAACACCTATCTGTGGTTCGATCCGCGCGCACTGCGCCGGGTGTTCAAGGAGGTGCTGTCGTCGGGCTATGATGCCGTCGGCTTCATGCTGGACAGCCCGCCGGAGAATGCAGCCGACACCGCGGCCTTCGACGCGGTTATCGACGTCTTCATCGACGCCGCGCGCGACCGTCCCGCGAACACCGCCCCGACGCGCGCCGCACTGATTGCGTCGCTCCCGGAGACCATCAGCACGCGGATCCGCCAGGATTGTCTGGATAATGGGGTTGCACCGCTGCAGGGCCAGCGCGAAGCGCTCGAGGCGCTCGCGCTCGCCGGAGCGGTAGGCGCGGCCTGGCGCTCGAATCCCGTTCCCCAACTCCAGGCACCCTCCCCTCCGGCCGCAACCTCGCGCAGCACCCGCACGCTGACCGAGCACGAAGGCAAGGCGGCGTTGGCCGAATTCGGCGTGCGTATCCCCCGCGGCATGGTTGGATCGCCGGGCGCCGCAGCCGATGCCGCCGTGACGCTCGGCTTTCCCGTGGTCATCAAGGCCTTGGGCGCCCATCTGGAACACAAGACCGAGGTTGGCGGCGTGGCGCTCAACGTGCGCACGGTGGCCGATGCAATCGCGGCGGGTGAACGCCTCAGACGGCTTTCCGACACCCTGCTGATTGAGGAGATGATCGGCGGCGGCGTCGCCGAAATCCTCGTGGGCATCACCTGCGATCCGCAATTCGGCCAGGTTCTGGTGCTCGGTGCGGGCGGCGTGCTTGCGGAGCTTCTGGGCGACACCACCAGCCTGCTGCCGCCGTGGAACCGAACCGCGGTACACGCCGCCCTGCGCCGGCTGCGGGTGGCGAAACTGCTCGATGGCTATCGCGGCAAACCGGCCGCCGACGTGGAGGCGCTGGTGGCCATCATACTCGGCGTCGCGCGTTTCGCGTCCGCGCACCTGGACTCGCTGATCGAACTCGATGTCAATCCGGTCGTGGTGCGTCCGCTCGGCAAGGGCGCGGTCGCGGTCGATGCGCTGATTCGCCTGCACAAACTCGATTGAAGGACGCCCCGGGGGGAAACGCCATGACGGACGGAATCAAGGTCGAACACAACGGCTCGGTGCTGGAGATCACTATCGACCGGCCCACGGCAAATGCCATCGATCTGCGGGCCAGCCGCCGCCTGAACGAGGTGTTCGACGAGTTTCGTGACGACGCCGCGCTGCGCGTCGCCATCATCACCGGCGCGGGCGAGCGCTTTTTCTCTCCGGGCTGGGACTTGAAGGCCGCCGCCGCTGGCGAAAAATCGGACGAGGACTGGGGCGTGGGCGGCTTCGGCGGGCTGAACTATCCGCGCAATTTGAACAAACCGATCATCGCCGCGGTCAACGGCATCGCCTGCGGCGGAGGGTTCGAGATCGTGTTGGGCACCGACATCATCGTCATGGAGGAGCACGCCAGATTCGCGCTGCCGGAGATCAATGTTGGCGTGCTGGCAGACGCCGGAACCATCAAATTGCGCAGGCGCATACCCTATCATGTCGCCGTCGAATTCCTCATGACGGGAAGGTGGATGGATGCGACCGAGGCCAAGCATTGGGGCCTCGCAAACCACGTGGTTGCAAAGGGTCAGGCCATGGCCAAGGCTCGCGAGATCGCGGCTCAGCTCGCGGACGGGCCGCCGCTGTTGTTTCCGGCGATCAAACAACTGCTGCGCCACACGGAGATGGTCGCCGAGCACGCAGCCTTCGAGGTGCACGATTCGCTCGACGGCGTGCAGCGGGTCGTGCGCTCGGAGGATCTTAAGGAGGGCACGCGCGCCTTCGCGCAAAAGCGCAAGCCGCACTGGAGCGGCAAGTGAGGGCGTCGGCCACCTCGGGGTTGTGGGATAGTGCCCGCAGGGCATGACGCCCTTGTCCTACAGACCGCTGCGCACGGATGCCGCAGACTTTCTGGAGGATAAAGGGGTTGGGGGTGGCTTGGCCCGCGTATTCCTGTGCACCCCCTGAATGAGTGAATCATGCGGCTCGGCAAGCTCGGCTATTACGGCGATTTCCTCGTATATCCCCTGATCGTCGTGATTCTGGGCGTCGCGCTCGTGCGGCGGAACACAGCTGGCCACCAGACGGGCTGGGCCGCCTGTGTTCTGGGCGGAGCGGCATTGTGGACGCTGTTGGAATACCTGATCCATCGCACGTTCCTGCATCGCGGCGGCGTTTTCACGGTCATGCATGCGGAACACCATGCTTTCCCGCGGGCTTACATCGGCACCCCGGCATGGATCAGCGTACCGACATTCACGCTGCTCGTCGCAGCACCGGCGTGGCTGCTCGGCGGTGGTAATGTGGCGGGCGGATTGACCGGCGGAATCATGCTGGGTTACTGGTGGTACGGCGTCGTCCACCACGTCATCCATCATCGTACCGCGTTGCCCTTCGCCCGTTATTTCAGCCGCCTGCGCCGGCATCATCAGTTGCACCATCACTCGGCGATCGGGGGCAACTTCGGCGTGACCACCGTGATGTGGGATGTGCTGCTGGGAACCACGATTGCCGCGCCGATCACGCCTCGATCCGCACCCCAGGCCCGCCACCCGAAAATTTGACATATCCGAAACTACGGTGCAGGACCAATCACTCCGCGCTTTTTTGCGCGTCGGTAGCATTCATTCCGCAGCGTATGAATTTGGAATCAATGATTGGAATCTCGAGGTGAACCCGTATGAAGAAACTCGTCGCCGCCGCCGCCTTGCTGGTGGTCATGACCGGAATTGCCGCCGCCAAGGGTAGCTTTCGCGCGCCGGAATTGTATCCATCGGTGGGATTGACCGCCGTCACCTTGCTGTTCGGTGCTCTGGCCGCATTGCGCGCCCGCAACGGCCGCTTGTAGATCCGCCGAGACCCCCAATGGCTCGGATCGAAGATAAGCTTCGCGCCCGCGGGCTGTCGCTACCGCCGCCGGCGCAACCGCCGCCGGGCGTCCTTCTTCCCTTCCAGTTCGTGCGCGTCGTCGGATGCAGAGCCGTAATTTCCGGTCACGGTCCGCAAAACCCCGACGGATCTTTCGCTTTGCCGTTGGGGAAGCTCGGGCGCGAGCTCACGGTGGAGCAAGGCTATACCGCTGCACGAATGACCGGTCTATCCATCCTTGGCAGTCTGCAACGCACGCTGGGCAACCTCGATCGCATTGCTGCGTGGACCCGCGTGTTCGGAATGGTCAACTCGGCTCCGGGTTTCAACCGGCAGCCGGGCGTGATAAACGGATTTTCCGATCTCATACTGGATTTGTTTGGGCCGGTGGTCGGCGCGCATTCCCGTAGCGCCGTGGGTCTTGCGGAGCTTCCCTTCGACATCCCGGTCGAAATCGAAGGTGAGGTTGAACTGGCCGCCGATTATCCGGCGTAATCGCCGGATTCATCCCCCCAGCGGCCGCAGCAGCGCGCGCGAAATGATGTGGCGTTGCACCTCGCTCGTGCCGTCCCAGATCCTCTCGATGCGCGCGTCTCTCCAGATCCGCTCCAACGGCAGATCGCTCATCAGACCCATGCCGCCGTGTATTTGCAGGGCCTCATCCGCCACCATGGCCAGCATCTCGCTCGCCTTCAGCTTCGCCATCGCCATGTCGGCATCCGTGTCGGTGCCCTGATCGCGTTTCCAGGCGGCGGCCAGCACCATGAGTTCGGCGGCACGCAACTCGACGGCCATGTCGGCGAGCTTGAAGCTCACCCCCTGGAACTTGCCGATCTGCTGGCCGAATTGCACCCGATCCACCGCCCATTGGGTGGCCAGTTCCAGTGCGCGTTCCGCCCGGCCCAGGCAGGTGGCGGCGACCTGCAGTCGCGTGGCGCCCAACCAGGTGTTCGCGACCTCGAAGCCACGGTGCACTTCACCGAGGATGGCCTGCTTGGGGACGCGGCAGTCGTGGAATTCCAGGATGCTGTTGGTATAGCCGCGATGCGACACGTTTTTGTATCCGGGGCGCACCTCGAAACCGGGATGACCCATGTCGATCAGGAAGGCCGTGATTTTCCTGCGCACGCCCTGGCCGCCCGTCTCCTCGCCGGAAGCGGCGAACAAAATGACGTAATCCGCGTGGTCGGCGTGGCTGATGAAGTGCTTGGTGCCATTGATGATGAAATCGCCGCCCGCGGCGATCGCGGATGTCTTCATGCCGCGCAGATCGGAGCCGGCGCCGGGTTCGGTCATCGCCAGGCATTCCGTGCGCTCGCCGCGCACGGTTGGCAGCAGGTAGCGATCGCGCTGCGCCCCTTCACAAGCGAGCAGGATGTTCGACGGGCGTCCGACGCAGGAATAATGCAGCGCGTAATTCGTGCGGCCGAGCTCCTTCTCATAGAGAACCCAGCTCACCGTATCGAGACCGGCGCCGCCCACTTCGACCGGCATGTTGGCCGCGTACAAACCCGCATCGATGGCCTTGGCCTTGAGCTCCTGGTACAGCTCGTCGCGCAGTACGCCGCCGTCCTCGATCTCCTTCTCGTGCGGATACAGCTCGTTGACCACGAAATCGCGTGTGGACTTGACGATCATCTGCTGCTCGTCGGTGAGCGAAAAGTCCATGATTTCCCCTTCAGCGTCCCTTGCGGCTGCGGCCGGTCCCGGCCCAGCGCTGCAGCAACTCCAGCTGCAGGCGCAGCTGTTCGATCTGAACGGCGGCAGGCCAGTCGGCCGGGCTGGTGACGGCGCTGGCGGTCAGTCCGTTGATGAAGGTGACCACCGAGCGCAGCACCTGGTCGCGCACCGAGCGGCGCCAGCCGCGCCAGTGTGGCCAGCGTTCGGCGAAGCATCGCGCGAACAGGCGCAGATATTCCCCATGCACCCAGGTGTTCAGGCGCTTGAGCTTCTTGTCCGCCGGCACCTGTCCCCAGAACGCCATCCAGAAGGCGCACTCGGTGAAGCGCTGAGCATCCACCGCCAGCGCCTCGGACAGGACGCTCAACAGGTCTCCGTTGCTCGCGCGGCGGCTGGCCAGACGCTGCTCGATGCGCAGCAACATGAGCCGCAGCGCCGCCAGAATGATCTCCTGCTTCGAATCGTAGTAGTGCGCGATCATGCCGGTGGTATAGCCGGCCGCTGCGGCGATGCGCGCGATGGTGGCCTTGTCGAAACCATGCGTGGCAACCACCTCGCAGGCCACATGGGCGATTTGAACGCGGCGCTCGGCGTGATCGACAATTTTTGGCATGAATTTCTAGTGCCCGGGTTTTCCGACCTGCCGCCCGGCCTCGCGCGGGCGCGGCAATGCGGCCTGCGCATTGAGGATGCCCTCGAGCCTGGCGTGGACCGCCGGATCGATCGCGGCCGTCTTGCCGGCACGCGTGTCGACATGCAGATGCATCTGTTCACCGGTTGCAATGCAGGCATCATCGCGCACGCGCCGCAGCCGGTGAAATACGTGCAGGCGCTTGTCATCGAGAGCCAGCAGCTGTGTGGTGGCGTAAATCAGGTCGCCCACTCTGGCCTCACCGGTATGCGTGAGATGCGACTCAACGGTGTAGAACATGTGTCCGCCACTCCGGTAGGCTTCATCGACGCCGACGCGCCTGTAAAGCGCATCCATGGCGTCGCCAAACACCTGCACATAGCGCGAATCGGTCATGTGACCGTTGTAATCCACCCATTCGGCGCGCACCGGCGAGTCGACAAGTCGCAGCTGGCCGCCGGGATCGGTGCCCGGATGCGCGGCGCCGGCGTCGCGGTACAGGCGCTCCTCGAGCGCGCGTAGCGTCGATCCCGCGCCGATGTCATGCTGCCGCAGGACCTGCTGGATGGCCACCAGGTAATCGTCCCGCAGGCGTTCGAGTTCGCGAATGGATCGCCCAGCAGCCTGCGCCTGCGTTCCTTCGACCATCCGGTCGATCAGGGTCTCGGTCAGTTCGGGGGCCTCGAGCTTGGTCCACGGCCATTTGAGCGCGGGCCCGAATTGCGCCAGCATGTGGCGCATGCCGCTCTCGCCGCCCGCCAGGTGATAGATCATATTCGTGCCCATCGCGGCCCAGCGCAGACCGGGACCGTAGACGATCGAATCGTCGAGTTCGCCCGTGGTCGCCACGCCGTCGTTGACCAGATGCAGGATTTCGCGCCACAGCGCCTCCTGCAGTCGATCGGTCAGATGTCCGGGCACTTCGCGGCGCACCTTGAGCGCGTGCATGCCGATGTAGGTGAAGAATCTCGCCGCCGCATCGAGCGTCTGCGGCGCGGTTTGCGCGCCGCCCACCAGTTCCACCAACGGCAGCAGGTACACCGGATTGAACGGATGCGCGACGCAGAAGCGCTGCGGCGCCACCATGTCGCGCTGCAGATCGGTCGGCGTCAGTCCCGAGGTGCTGGACGCGATGATCACTTCCGCGCCCGCGTGCCGGCTCACCTGCGCGAGCAGCCGCTGTTTGAGTTCGAGTTGCTCCGGGATGTTCTCCTGGATGAAATCCGCGCGCTGCGCCATCACGCGCAGATCCGTGGTGAACGACAACGTGCCCTTGCGCGGCAGGGGCGCCAGCGTCAGCCGGGCCAGCGCCGGCTCGGCGTTTTCGATGGCGCCCCGTATCCAGGCCTCCATCTCGGGCTTGACGTCCGCGGCCACCACGTCGATGCCGAAATGCAGCGCGCGCGCCGCCCAGCCGCCGCCGATGACGCCGGTTCCGAGCAGCCCCAGGGTTTTTACCTCCCGCATCGCGACCTCATTGTTGCGCGCAACCTCATTGCTGTTCGCAACCTCATTGTTGCAGTAGCACGGCGCAATTGGCATTCCAGCTCAGATACACATCATCGCTCCAATCGATGGACCACTCGGACGTGCGCCGGTCGTTCTGCGCGAATACCGTGATGACCTTGCCGGTTTCGGTCTTGATCCGGTATGTGGACCGGTTGCCGAGATACCCGAGTTCCCACACCGTTCCCTTGAGCTGGTTGACCCCGCCGTCGGTGACCGGCTGCTTGCTCAGCCGGATCTTCTCGGGGCGCAGAGCCACCCAAACCCGCTGTCCCGGGCCGACGCGTCCGATGTCGTCCACCTGCAGATCGCAGCCCGCCTCGGCGCTGCGCACGGTGAGGTGGCCGGGTCGGCTGTCGTACACGGTCCCTTCGAACAGGTTCGTCGTACCGACGAAGTCCGCCACGAAGCGGCTCTGGGGGAACTCGTAGATTTCGGATGGCATGCCGACCTGCATGACCTGACCGCGGTTCATCACGGCAATGCGCGTCGAGAGCGCCATGGCCTCGTCCTGGTCGTGGGTGACGAAGACGAAGGTGATGCCGACCTGGTATTGAATGCTCATGAGTTCGAATTGCGTGGCCTCGCGCAGCTTCTTGTCGAGCGCGCTCAACGGCTCGTCGAGCAGCAGCACCTTCGGCCGGCGGATGAGCGCGCGCGCCAGGGCCACCCGCTGCCGCTGGCCGCCGGACAGCTGGTGGGGCTTGCGCTTCGCCATCGCGCCCAACTGCACCATCTCCAACGCCTCCTGGATGCGCTTGGTCTTCACGTCAGCCGGCAGGTCCATGCGGCGCAGGCCGTAGCCCACGTTCTTCTCCACACTCATGTGCGGAAACAGCGCGTAGGATTGGAACATCATGTTGACGGGGCGTTCGTGCGGCGGCACGTGCGTCATGTCGACGTCGTCGATGAGGATCCGGCCGCTGCTGGGATTGGCGAACCCGGCCAGCATGCGCAGCAGCGTGGTCTTGCCGCAGCCCGAAGCACCCACCAGGGCGAACATCTCCCCCTTGTAGATCTTCAGGCTGACGGCGTCCACGGCGGTGAAGGCGCCGAAGCTCTTGTTGACGCTTTCGATGACGATCTGCGGCTTGGCGTCCGGGTCGAGCCACGGGCGGTCGGCGATCTTTTGCTGGGCGGAAATCATCGCCTTTAGAAATCTGCCGGCGGCGTCGCGCGACGCCGGTCCGGGGCAAAAAACGGCCGCTCGACCACACGGCTCCGCGCCATGCGACGTTCCCACACCAGTTCACGATTCAGATAAATATCCGCCCAAAGTATCCCGCCGACAGCGAAATGCGGCGCATCGACCATAGCAAGCGCGATGTTGCGTTTGCAAGTCGGCGACCAGGTTGCCGATGTCACGAAGCCGATCTCGTGCTTGCCGGAGCGCTGCGCGTACAGCAGCGCATTATGAGCCGGCTTGTTGCCCTCAACGTCCAGCCCCACGAGCCGACGGCGTACCCCGCGCCGGCTCTCCTCCAGGAGCGCGCGCCGTCCGGTGAAGTGGCCCTTGTCAAAATCCACCAGCCAGGCAAGCCCGAGCTCCAGCGGCGACCGCTCGCGTCCGATCCGGATCGTACGCTCGGCCGAAAGGAAGTCGATCTTCGGGGAAATGAAGCCCGCCTCGATGCGTGCGACGTTCAGCGCCTGCGAGCCGATGGCGCGGATGCCGCGCGAGCGGCCGGCCACCATCAGAGCGTCCCATACGACCTCGGCGGAGCCGGGCACCATCCAGATCTCATAGCCCAGATCCCCCGTGAAGCCGGTGCGCGACACCGTCACCGGCTGCGTTGCGATCGAGAAGCGGCCGATCTCGAACGGCCGCAGGCGCTCGATTCCGGCGAGACCGGCGGCCTTCAGCACCGCGAAGGAGGTCGGCCCCTGCAAGGCGAGCGCCGCAACCTCCTCCGTGATCTCCGTCACGTCGACTTCGAAACCCACCGCCGAATCCAGCAGCCAGTCGATCTGTCGCTCGGCGGTGCACAGCCGGTACTCGTTCTCGCCGAACCTGAACACCGTACCATCGTCGATCAAATGACCGGCATCGTTGCACCACACGCAATAGGCGACCCGGTCGATCTTGAGCTTCCCCACATCACGCGTCACCAGCCGGTTGAGATAGGCCGACCCGCCGCGTCCGGTGATGCGGTACTTGACCATCGGAGTCAGGTCATAGAGCGTGCTGGCGTTGCGGATCGCGAAATATTCCTGTTCGACGTGCGTGAACACATCGACGGTGGTGTACCCGGCCCAGGGAATGAAGCTGTCGACCTGGCTCAGGGCACGCGCACGCGCATGGAATGGCGTCTGCAGCAGCGGCTGTTCGAAATGCGGCGGGCGGACTGCGTCGGCGGGCATATCAGGACACCTGTTTCAACACCTGGTGCGCGGCATTGCGTCCGGCCGCCCCCATGACACCGCCGCCAGGATGACACCCGGCACCGCATAAGAACAGACCGTCAACCGGTGTCAGGTACTGCGCGGCGCCGGGCACCGGGCGAACCATGAAGAACTGGTCGAAGGCGAGTTCGGCATGATGCCAGTGTCCACCGGTGATGCGAAAATCCCGCTCGATATCCTCCGGAGTCAGCAATTCCACGCCGATGATCGAGGCGCGCAGACCGGGCGCGTACCCTTCCAGCGTGTCGATCGCCAGATCGGTGAAGCGCTGACGGCCATGCTGCCAGCCCTCCTTGAGCCCGTAGGGCGCATATTGCACGACGGCGGACAGCACGTGTCGGCCGGGCGGCGCCAGACACGGATCGTTGACCGTCGGTACCGTGACTTCCATGAGGGGCGCTGCCGAATACTCGCCGTATTTGGCATGGTTGTAGGCATGCTCGATATGCTCGAGCGACGGCGCCACCAGCAAACGGCCGCCGAGACTGGCAGGCTCCAGATCCGTGAACCGCGGTGCGCGATCCAGCGCCAGGTGCAGCTTCGCAGCCAGGCCCCGCGTGCGGAGATGGTTCACACTTCGGACGAAGCCCGCATCCAGGAAGTGCGCACCCAGCAGCCGCAGGAATGTGGTCTTGGGGTCGGCGCTCGAGATCACCGTACGCGCCGCGATGCTGCGGCCGGATTCGAGCACCACACCCGCGGCGCGGTCCTGCTCGACCACGATGCGCGCGGCGGGAGTCGACACCCGGATATCGGCGCCGGCTGCCGTCGCCGACCGCGCCAGCGCTTCGCACAGGGCGCCCATCCCGCCCTTGGGCTGGGCGAGAGCCGCGCCGGCCGATGCCTGCGCCGCCAGTCGATACAGCAGCGTGAGAACCGTGCCCGGCGAGCGAGGGCCGAAATTCGTGCCGAGCACCGCGTCGGCCGCCAGCGCGCCCTGCAGCACGGGGGAGGTGAAGTTCTCCTGGAGCAGGTCATGCACGTTCATGCCGCCGATGCGCAGCAATTCGCGCATGTCGCGCCGGCCGAGCTTGCGGATACGCCAGCCCGCACCGAGCAGCGCCAGCCGGTCTTTCCAGCGCTGCGTGCCCAACCTGGGCGGCACGGCCGCCAGAATCGGGGCTAGCACCGCGGCGAAGCGGCGCATGCGCGCCGCGTACGCCACATAAGCGGCACCTTCCGATCCGAGGCGATCCTCACTCACGACCATGGGCGGCTGCCCGGCGGCAAGCGCGGTGGTGGGCATGTCGACGGCGGCGTATTCGAGACCCATGCCGGCGAGGTTCAATTCTCGCATCAGATCCGCGGACATGAGGTGCAGCAGATGCGCGCAGGCCGAAACGCGGAAGCCGGTGGCGAATTCACGCGTCGAGGCAGCGCCCCCCACCTGCCCGGCGGCCTCCAGCACCAGCACCGAACGGCCGCTTCGGGCGAGCGTTGCGGCGCATACCAGTCCGTTGTGGCCGGCGCCGATCACGACGCAATCGTAACTGGATTTCACCTCCTCAATGCTCACGCCGGTTGCATCCTGCGCAGATCGCGCAGCACCGCGCGCGCGGCGTTGGCGCCCGGCGCGCCCATGACGCCGCCGCCCGGATGCGTGCTCGATCCGCACATGTACATGCCGCGCACCGGCGAGCGGTATTGCGCATAGCCGGGAATCGGCCGGTTGAACAGCAACTGATCCATGGTGAGTTCACCCTGGAATATGTTGCCCTCGGTCAGGCCCACCTCGTTTTCAATGTCCCAGGGCGTGCGGATTTCCGCATGCAGAATCAGGCTCTTGAAATCGGGGCTGTGCCGCGCGATGGTGTCGATCACGGTGTCGCCGAAGGCCTGACGTTGTTGACCGTCCCATTCCCCGTCGGCAAGCACATACGGACAATACTGCACGAACACCGACATGTAATGCTTGCCGTCGGGAACCATGCTGGGGTCGATCTGCGACGGGATCAGCATGTCGATGTAGGGCGCACGCGACCAGCGTCCGTCCTTCCAATCATCGTATGCGCGCTCCATCATCTCCACGGTGTCGGTGACGTGCATGTCGCCGCGGATGCACGGTGCGCCGGCCGGAATCGCGGGAAAGCTCGGCAGCCCGTCCAGCGCGATGTTGAGCTTGCCGGAAGATCCACGGATCTTGAAATTACGCACCCGCCGCAGGAACTCGTCCGGCAGATCCCCGGGGTCCATCGTCTTCAGGAAGGTGCGCCGCACGTCCAGGTTGGATATCACCAGCCTCGAGCGGATCTCCTCGCCGCTCGCAAGGGCCACACCGCGGGCCCGGCCGCCGCGCACCAGAATCCTGGCAACCTCGACACCGCTGCGAATGGCTCCGCCGCTCGCTTGCAACGAGGCGCCGAGCGCGTTGCTGATGGCGCCCATGCCGCCGCGCGCAAATCCCCAGGCGCCCACGGTGTCGTCGATGTCGCCCATGTAATGATGCAGCAGCACATAGGCGGTTCCGGGCGAACGCGGTCCGAGCGCCGTACCGATGATGGAACTGCCTGCGAAGTGCGCCTTGACGATTTCGCTCTCGAAATACTCATCGAGAAAATCGGCGGCGCTCATGCTCCAGAACCGCAGCGTATCGTACATGCGGCGCTCCCCGAGGCGATGAAATCGCTGCCCGAGATGCAGAAGTTCCAGGATGTCGCGCGGCTTGAAGGAGGTCGGATCCGGAGGTTCACGCATCAGCAGAGGTTTGATGAATTTGCACTGGCGCATCACGTCGCGCGAGTAGCGCTCGTAGGCTTCGGCGTCGCGCTTCGAGTGCCGGGCAATTTCCCGCCGCAGGGCATCGTGATTGTCGTACAGGGCCAGATGGCCGCCGTCGCGCATCATGGTGCAGCCGCCCTCGTACGGAATCAACTGCAATCCGAAGCGCGGCAGCTGCAATGTCCGGATGATCTCCGGCCGCAGCAGGCTGCACACATACGAGCAGTTCGAATAGGTGAAATCGCGGTACAGCCGCCGGCTGACCGCCGCCCCGCCGATATAGGGCTGGCGTTCGAGCACCAGCGTCTTTAGACCGGCCCGCGCCAGATAGCAGGCGGCAACCAGGCCGTTGTGACCGGCTCCGACCACGATGGCATCGTAGCTCCCGACCGGCGCCATACGGCTGCTGCTCAAGCCGGAACCTTACGCGATGCACCGGCCATGCCGCCCGTGCCGGACTGCAGCGTGGCATCCACGGCGAGCTCGAAGGCCTTCAGCGTATCGACCAGACAGGAATCATCATGGGCCGCGGACACGAACCACGGTTCGCGCGAGTCCGGTTCGCACAACACGCCCTCGTCGTGCAATACCCTGGCCATGGCGTCGTAGAAAGTGTAGTCGCTGCCCTTCCATGAGCGGTAATTGCGCGGCGGCTGCTCGGCGAAATACAGCCCGCTCATCGACGGATGGCCCACGAAACTGTGTGCGATTCCGCGCGCGCAGAGAATGGCGCGCATCCCCTGCCGCAGGCGCATGCCGTAATCCGCAACGCGTTCCAGCGCATCGGTCTCATCGAGAATTTCCAGGGTCTTCTCCGCCGCGGCCAGGGAGACCGAATGCGCCGTGTAGGTTCCGCCATGGGCGACGCCGCGGCCGATCTTGCGCATGATGTGCGCGCGCCCCGCGAGCACCGAAATCGGATAGCCGTTGGCGAGGGCCTTGGCGAACGTGCAGAGGTCGGCGTCGATGCCGTACAGCTCCTGCACGCCGCCGCGAGCCACCCGAAATCCCGTCTTGACCTCGTCGATGAGCAACACCACACCGTACCGGTCGCACAATTCGCGAGCCGTGCGCAGATATTGCGGTTCGGCGGCGATGCCGAGACAGTTCCCCATGATCGGCTCGATGAGCATGCAGGCGATGCGGTGTGCGTGGCGCCGGAACACGTCTTCGAGCTGATTGGAATCGTTGGCCTGCACGAAGTGCGCAAAGCTCTTCAGGCCGATGGGAACGCCCTCGCTGTAGGGCAGCACGGCCGGGTCGCCCACCTCGGACCATTTGTCCATGGGCGTGAACCACATCGCCGCGTCGAACAGTCCGTGATAGCCGCCCTCCAGAATCACGTAGTCGTCTCGCCCGGTGTATGCCCTCGCCAACCGCAGTCCCGCCATCACCGCCTCGGTGCCGGAGTTGGAAAAACGCACGAGCTCGGCCGCAGGCACCATCTTGGAGATGCGTTCGGCCACGTTCAATTCACGCTCGGTGGAAAGCGCGAACACCCCGCCGATCTCCATGCCCGCATGCGCCGCCGCATCGACCCGGGGATCCGCATATCCGAGAATTGCAGGCCCGTAGCCCAGCCGGTAATCGACGTAGGAATTGTCGTCCAGATCCACGATGCGCGCACCACGGCCGCGCTTGACATAAATGGTCCGGTCCTCGCCCCAGTAACGGAAATTGGAGGCGACGCCCAGCGGCAGATGCTGCACGGCACGCTGGAAATGTGCGTTGTTCTTGGTCAGTGTGCGGGCCATCGCGATTCCCCCCATTGCAGGATCATTTGCAAGTCGACCCTAACATCCGTCAAACGAGGCGTCCACGGTTATTATATACTCGTATAAATAAAAAGCCGCGACGCGCGCAAACCCTGGCCGAGCTGGGATTTAGACAGCTTTTTATCGCATTTTTTCGTGTTGCGGCGCTTTGGCTTGCCAAAGACGCCGGCTTCGGAGAAAATTAAATGGTCATATAAGTGCGGGTCTCCGGCGCATCGTTCGTTAGCGCAGACCGCGCGTGCAACCGGCCGATTGACGGCGGAGGAATCCGATGAGCAGCCTGATCGTTGAGAAGCGGCAGATGCGCCCGGGCGGCGAGATCCATGCGCTGCCCGCGTGGGTGTACAACAATGCCGACATGACGCGGCTCGAATTGGAGCGGATCGTTCTGCCGAGCTGGCAGATCGTCTGCCACGTCAATTCGATCCCCCGATCCGGCGACTACGTGACGCTCGACGTGGGGGCCGACAGCGTGCTGGTGCTGCGGGACCGCGATGGCGGGATCCGCGCGTTCCACAACGTCTGCCGACATCGCGGCGCCCGGCTGTTGGACGGCTCCGGAAGCTGTTCGTCGACCATCACCTGCCCGTATCACGGCTGGACCTACCGGCAGGATGGCGGCCTCATCGGCACCCCGATGCGCGAGAGCTTTGCAGGCCTCGACCGCTCCAAACATGGCCTTCGGCCGATGCGAGTCGACAGCGCCTTCGGCTTCGTGTTCGTCTGCCTGACGGGAGATCCACCGCCGGTATCGAAGATCTGGGGCCGCCTCGGCGAGGAACTGGCGGTCTATCGCTTCGAGGACATGGTGCCGCTCGGCCCGATCAGCGTGGACGTGTGGCCGGTGGATTGGAAAATTGCGATGGACAATTACCTCGAGTCCTATCACGTTCCCATCGGCCATCCCGGCTTGTTCCGCATGTTCAGTCCGGACTACGACGATCAGGCGTCGGTGCCCGGCGTCGCCCGCGGTGTGAGCTGGCTGCGGGACACCGAGTCCTCAAATTGGTCCGAGCGCATGTATCAGCGCCTGATCGGCCGCGCGGCCACCCAGCTGCCGGAGGCGCAACGGCGCTGCTGGCGCTTCTACAGCATGCTGCCGAACCTCGGAATCGACGTGTTTCCCGATCAGATGGATTTCTTCCAGGTGCTGCCCGATGTTCCCGGCCGCTGCATCGTGCGCAGCGGCCTGTTCGGACTGCCGAATGCCAGTGCGGAGATGCGCGCCGTGCGCTTCCTGGGAAACCGCATCAACACCCAGGTGAACAACGAGGACAAGTGGTTGTGTACGCGGGTACAGCGCGGACTCGGATCGCGAAGCTACGAGCCCGGCCCGCTGTCGACCCTCGAGTCCTGGATGTTCGAATTCCACAATCTGCTGCGCGAGCGCATTCCCGAGGCGCGTCTGCCGAGCGCGCCCCGGCAATTCGTCTGATCAATCCCTCCGGGGCAGAAAGGCCCGCACCTGGGCGGCGAACGTCGCCACGTCGATCGGCTTGGACAGATACCCGTCGCATCCGGCGGCCAGCATCCGGGCCTCGTCGCCGCGCATCGCATAGGCGGTGAATGCGATCACGACGATGTGCCGGGTGCCCGGCTCCCTTTTGATGATCCTGGCAAACTCCAGACCATCCATGCCGGGCAATTGAACGTCCATCAGGATCAGATCGGGCTGAAAGGACTGGATGCGTTGCAGGCCGCCGACGGCATCGCCCGCGGACTCCACCAGAAACGAGTCCGCCTGCAGCACCACGCTCACCAATTCGACGTTCAAGGCGTTGTCATCGACGATCAACGCCTTCGGAGCGCTCACGACTGTACGGGGCCGTCACCCCGCGGCGGATAACGGCGGCGCAGGTCCTCGAGCGCCGCCGAGAATTCCCCGCCGCCCTTGGTCAAAATCTTCTGTGCAGACCGGGCCAGCCGGGCGTAATCGCCTTCCGCCAGCGTCATCTGGGTCCAGATGAATACCGGGATGTCCCGCCTGCCCGCAACTCCACGCAAGGCGTCGAGAAACTGGAATCCGTCGAATTCGGGCATGATCAAATCCAGGATGATGGCGTCCGGCCGCTCCCGGTCGATCTCCTGCAGCGCCTCGCGTCCGTCCGCCATGCAATGCGGCTGCATATGGAGAGCGTCGAGCAACACGCGCATCAGATCGAGCGCCACCGGATCGTCGTCCACCACCAGAATCTTGCCACGGCGCGGCAATTTGGACATGGCGGCGGCGATTTCGGCGCTGTGAATGGGTTTGGCCAGCACATCGTCGATTGCGAAGGTCGCCGCGCCGCCACCGCCGCCGTCCATGGTCACCCCCACCACCGGGGAATCCCGGCTCGCACCGTCGCTGCGGATGCGGGAAAGCGCGCCCAATCCGGCCTGATCCGGCAGTTCCAGATTGAGCGCGATGGCGTCATAGGCCTGATCGCCTGCCTTGACCACGGCCTGATCGGCCGTGAAGGCCTGATCCACGGCGAAGCCGGCTTCGGCGAGCGCCCGTGAGAACTTCTGCTGGTCGCGCCGGTCGTTTTCGATGAGCAGCAGGCGGCGTTGATGCGATTCATCATTCGCGTCGATCACGGCGCGCTTCAGATCCGTGCCGTGAATCCGGTTGAGCACCAGATGAAACACGCTGCCGGTACCGAGCACGCTGCGCACACCCACCTGCCCGCCCTGCGCCTCGATCAGGCGCCGGGTAAGGGCCAGGCCCAGGCCGGTGCCGGGATGAGTCTTGTCGTAACCCGCATCCAGCTGGGTGAATTCGCTGAACAGGCGGGGAATGTCGCGCTCCGAGATCCCGATTCCGCTGTCCTCCACGTCCAGCCGGAAACGTTCAGGCCCTTCGGGCCGCGCCCGAACGCTCACCGTGCCGCCCGGCGGCGTGAACTTGATGGCATTCGACAGGTAATTGAACAAAGCCTGTTTCAGGCGCGCCGGATCGAGCTGCAGATCGGCCACCTGCGGATCGACATCGATCGATAAATGCAATTTTTTGCGCTGGAAGTCGGTGCGCAGGATATCGCACACCTCCTTGATCAGAGTCGGCAGCTGCAGGGCCGCGGGAAAGAATTCGAACTTGCCGGATTCGACCTTCGACAGATCGAGCACGTCGTTGATCAGCTGCAACAGATGCCGGCCGCTGCTGCTGATATGACCCAGGAATTCGTGCACCTTGGGGGAATCGGGCGGCACCGTACCGGCGTGCAGCAGCTCGGCAAAGCCGATAATGGCGTTGAGCGGCGTACGCAGCTCGTGCGACATGTTGGCGAGGAACTGGCTCTTGAGCCGGTTCGCCTCCTGAATCTGCTTGTTCTCCGCCTCCAACAGCAGCGCCTTGTTGCGTGCCTCCTCGGCGAACCGCCTTTCGGTGACGTCCATGACGACGCCGAGCATGCGTACCGGCCTGCCGTTCGCCGCGATGGTACTGCCGTGTACGCTGATCCAGTGCACGCTCACGTCCGGCCAGATTACGCGGCACTCGAAACTCCAATCCTGCGGCGTGTTGCGGTAGGTCCAGATCTTCTCCTCGGTCAGGGCGCGATCATCGGGATGGATATGATCGAGGAAGGATCCCACCCCCCAATCCGCCGGCATATCCGGGTAACCCATGAGACGGGCGTACAGTGCGGAGCGGCGTCCGACCCCCGACGGCATTTCCAGATCGAAATCTCCGACCTGGGCCGACTGCAGGGTGAAATTCAGCCGCTCCTCGCTGTCGCGCAAGGCATCCGCGGCCCGCTTCTGCGTGGAAATGTCGCGCACGATCTTCGCACCCCCCACCACCCGGCCGCGCGCATCGCGAATCGGCGAGATGGTGAGCGAGACCGGTATCAGTCGATCATCCTTGTCGCGACGCACGGTTTCGAAGGCCGGCACCTGTATGCCGTTTGCGAGATCGCGCAGGATGCGCATTTCCTCGGTCTCGCGCTCGGGCGGAATGAGCATCTGCACCGGTCGGCCGATCGCCTCCGCCGCGCTGTAGCCGAACAAGACCTCGGCGCCGTGGTTCCAGCTGGTGATACGCCCGTCCAGCGTTTTGCCGATGATGGCGTCGGTGGAGGAGTCCACTATCGCCGCGAGGCGGATCGCGGCGGACTCCGCCTCGACGAGGCGCGACATGTCGCGAAACACCAGGACAAGTCCGTGCACCGCGCCGTCCGCGCCGCGCGTCACGGCGGACTTGAATTCCACCGCGGTGCGCGCACCGCCGCGCCCGATGACGACCATCTGTTCCAATTCCGGCGGATCGCGCTGCTCCAGCAAGAGATCGACCGGGTTCTTCGACAGATATTCCTGCGGCCGGCCCTCGCGGTTCAACACCTCCCACAGCAATCGTCCCCGCGCATCGGCTTCGGGCCAGCCGGTCACCCGCTCGGCCACGGCGTTCATCTGGGTCACCCGACCGGCGCGATCCGCTGCAATGAATCCGGCGTCGATGCTGGAGAGCGCCATGGTGAGATTCTGCTGCAGATCGGCAAGATGCCGCTCGACCTCGCGCCGGCCCTGCACCTCCTGGCGCAGCGAATCGATGACGCCTTGCAACTGCGCCACTGACGGAATCTTCAGTGCCCGGGAGATGAGGGACCAAAGGGCTGCCGCCGCGATGATGGAGAGCGCCGCCGTGCACAGTTTGGCGATGGCGAGCAGCCCGTAATCCGGGTGCCAGAGGGTCCACGCGTCGAGCGCATAGGTGATGGCGCAGGCAAGGATGAAGGCGCAGAACACCCAGACCAGCCAATCGGGCGATGTATCCCCCCGCTTTCGAACGTAGCTGAAGACCGCCAGCGGGATCGAAAAGAACACCAGGGCAATGATGGAATCGGCCCCGGCCAGCGACCACAGCGTCATGCTGGCATGCGGTCGGCGGCGATGCGCGTCAACGCCAGCGAGATGCTGCTCGCCACCTCGTTGACCAAGTGCATTTCCGCGGCGTCGAAGACGCCCGTCTGCTCGCTGAAGAGCAACAGCTGGCCGACGGGCGCGAATTCGCACAGCAGCGGCAGGGATGCCAGGGCGTGGTAGCCGCGCGCCAGCATCTCCCCGCGGTTGGGGATGTCCGGATCGGATGCACTCAGATCGTTGCAGAACAGCGGGTGGGGCAACCTTCGGACCTGCGGCACCGTGCCCCGGAAAGCCGCCGCATCGGCCTTGTCGCCGGCCGCCGCCATGAGCAGCATCTGCTGGGTCGGGGGATCCAGCATCTCCACGAAGGCCAGCCGATAGCGGCCCTGTACGGCCAGCAGGCGGCAGACCTGATCGCACAAACCGATCCGATCGCGTGCGCGCACCGCGACCAGATTGACGCCGCCCATCACCGCGTAGACCCGTTCCAAGGTGGCGGCTGCGTCCGCCGCGAGATGCCGATACCGGTCTTCGTCCCTGCGCAGCACCTCGGTCTGCAGCTGCAGATCGGCGCGCAACGCATTGTTCTCGTACACCTGGCCCGCCAGCGCACCGAGACCGGTGAGCAGCCGCTCATCCTCCTCGTTGAAGGCGTCCGCGCCGATTTTGTCGGCCAGGCACAGCCAGCCGAGCGAGCGCGTGGGCGTGCACAAGGGAGCGGCGAGAAACGCCGGTGCCGGCGGATATCCCGGCCGATAGCCGGGGTCGGGCCGCTCGACCGCGCGGCTGCGCCAGGACCGCCGACCCTCCAGCACATCCGCCAGGTGTCCGGATTCGATCAGGGGCGACGGCGGCGGTGAGCCGGGATCGATGCCGCTGGTGGCGACGAAATCGCCCAGCGTCGATGCCGGATCCTTGAGCTCGAGCACCGCATAGCGCGCCCCGATCAGATTGCGCGCCCCGCCGCATACGCGTCGCAGCAGCGCCTTGGAATCCCGATCGGCGGCGAGTTCGACATTCAAGATGCCGAGAGCCACCAGGCGCGCGTTGGAGGCGGCCAGCGCATCGGATTGCTCCGCCAGCTTGTTGGTCATCAAAACCAAATGTTCGCGGTCGAAGGACTCGGGGATGAAAAACCGTCCCGATTCGGATACGCCGGCCATGACCTGGTCCACGGCCTTGAGAATCTCCAGCGGCGGACACGGCTTCACCAGCACGCGGGCAACCTGGCAGGCCTGCGCCAGATTCAACGCCTCCCGCTCGTGGTAATTTGCCGTGTAGAAGATCACCGGGGTGCCGCGCAGATCCGCATCGGCGCGCAGTGCCCGCACGAACTCGAACCCGTCCGTGGTGGGCATGACGATGTCGGATATGACCAGTTGCGGCCGCTCGGCGAGCGCCACATCCAGCGCCTCGGCACCATCGCTCGCCTCCGTGGTCAGATGTCCGTCGTGGCTCAGCAGCGCCACCAACAGCTTGCGGTTGATTGTGTTGTCATCGACGACCAGTATCTTTGCCATCAGTCGCTGTCCGGCATCATGCAGGAACCACGGCCGAATGATATTCCGTCAGGAAGCGCGCCAATCCGCTGAACTGCGGACCCACCGCAGACTTGACGATGTAGCCGGCGATGCACTGCTGGTAGGCTTTGGCGCGATCCGAATCCGCTGCCGAGGTCGTCAGGATGAAGGCCACTGTGCCGCGCAACTCCGGATCCGCGCGCATCGATTGCAGGAATTCGATGCCGCTCATGCGCGGCATGTTCAGATCCACGAACGCCAGCAGCGGCTTTTGGATCCGCCTGGCATGGGTTCCGCGCAGTATCTCCAGCGCGACCACTCCGTCCTCGGCGAACACGACGGGCCAGTTCAAGCCGTGCTTGTGCAAGCCACGGACGACGGCCTCGGCGGCGACATCGTCATCCTCCACCAGAAGAATGCTCATTGGCGGCTTAGAGGTCATTCTTGCGCCACTGGAATCTCGGCCACCACACCCGGAAGGTGGTGCCGCGGGCGCCGGTCGACTCCAGCTTGATCCAACCGCCGTGCGATTCCACCAGCCGCTTGCACAGCGCCAATCCGATGCCCGAGTGTTCGCCATTGCCGCCCGTCAGGGTCTGGAACATGCGAAATACGCGCTCCTGGGAGACGGCCGGAATGCCGGGACCGTCGTCGCTCACGCTGAACACGCAGTATCTGCCCTCATCGGCGGCCCGGATGTCGATTTGACCGGCCGGCCTGTCGTGATGCTTGACCGCATTGGAAACCAGATTGCGCAGCACCGTCTCGATCGGCGCCTTGGCGCCCACGAAGGGCTGTGCGTCGATGTTCACCACGATCGAAAATCCGATGGCGGGCGGCAGGATATCGATGGCGCCGTCGATCAGGGACTTCGGGTCGATGGATTCCACCTCGGCGGAAGTCTGTCCGGCGCGCGCGTAGTTGAGCAGATCCTCGATGATTCTCTCGAGCCGGTGGATGCGGTCGCTCACCCGGCCGAGATTGCGGGCGACCTCCGGCGGCGCCTGCGCGCCGAGATCCTCCACCACCCATTCGATCAGATCCGAGATGCCCCGCAGCGGTGATTTCAGATCATGCGAGGCCGCATAGGTGAATTCCTCCAGATTGGCATTGGCCTGGCGCAGCTCCAACTGCATGGCTTTTCGCTGGGTGATATCGGTCACCGCCGCCAGCACCAGACCGTCCTGTTCGCCCGGCACCGGGCTCAAGGCGATCTCCGCCGGAAACTCCGATCCGTCCTTGCGCCGCCCGGTCAGATCGAGGTCCACGCCGACCAGCCGCACAGTGGGCGCCTCTGCATACAGGCGCCGGTGCCCCTCATGCACCGCCCGCAGGCGCTCGGGCAGCAGCATCTCCAGCGAATTGCCGATGAGCTCCGTGCGCGCATAGCCGAACATCACTTCGGCGTACGGATTGACCAGCACGATACGGCCTTTGGCGTCGATCATGACCATGCCGCAGGGCGCCGCCTCGACGATTTTCTGGAACATGCGCTGCAGGCTTTTGCGCACCGATATATCGACCATGGTCTCGACCACCATCATCCCGTCCGGGGTCTTGAGCGGGCTGATGCCCACCTCGATCGGGAACTCGGTCCCGTCCGACCGCAATCCGAGCAATTCCCGGCCGGCGCCCATGGTGCGCGAACGGGTGTCGCCGGGATTCACATCGCGTAGCAGTGCATGGCTGGCGCGAAAGCGCTCCGGCACCAGTCTTTCGATGGGAGAGTCCAGCAAATCGGCGCGCGCATACCCGAACATGCGCTCGAGTTCGGCATTGACCAGCGCGATGCGTCCATCCGGGAGGGTCAGCGCCACACCATTCGGGGCGCACTCCACCACCTGGGACATGATGTGCCCGACGGTGCTTGCCGGCAGCTGCGGACGGGTCGGTGATCGCGCCCGCGTCTGCGCATCCATATTAATCATGCCCCTCAGCTCCCTTGAGGATCAATAACCCCTTATTCAGGTTAACGACTTATTTTAGCGCCGTATGTCTGTTGCCGTACACAGCGAAATATCCCGGTATTTGCTTAAAGAATCCATATGCCAAGCCGACCGGAGGTTCATGGAGGCAGCGACTATGACGGATCCAAGGACTGGAACATCCCCGAAGCACCGCGAAGCACCAGTGATCAGGCTGATGGTGGTGGACGACCACGGCATCGTGTGCGAGGGATTGACGGCGTTGCTCGAGCGGGAGGAGTCCATGACGGTCGTGGGCAGCGCCGCCACCGGGCGTGAGGCCGTACTGGCTGCGCGCCGGCTCAAACCGGACGTGATAATCATGGATCTCGTGCTTCCGGATCTCAACGGAATCGACGCCACCCAGTTGATTCTCGCCGAAAATCCCAGCACTCGCGTCATCGCCCTGTCCGCCTGCCATTCGGCCGAGCACGTGCATCGGGCGCTGCGGGCCGGCGCGCATGGCTATGCGCTGAAGGACGCTGCGGCGCGCGAGTTGGTGCTCGCCGTCAAAACCGTGGTTGCCGGCCGGCAGTACTTGAGCCCCGCCATCGCCGCCGCGATGGCACCCGGTCTGTCGACCGAATCCCTGCGTAAGAGCCCGATCGAGCGGCTCAGCTTGCGCGAGCGCCAAGTACTGCGGCGCATCGTCGACGGCGCGACCAGCGCCGCCATCGCGGAACACCTGTCGCTATCGCGAAAAACCGTGGATACCTACCGGGGCCGGCTCATGGTGAAGCTCGGCGTGGACAACCGCTCGGCCCTGATCCGCTGCGCCATCGAGCATGAACTGATTCCCCTGTGATGCTGTTCACACGGTGCCCGACGTCTTCCGGAATCCGGTCGCAGTTGGCGCGTCCTGTCACGAATGCCCTACATCGCCGCCCGGATCCGCTGTTTTAGGCTTCAGGTACAACACTCGGGAGCAAGCAATGGAAAGCAAGTCTTTGGTCTGCGTCGTTCGCGACGCGAATGACCGGCTCGCAAGACGACTGCTCGAGGATTATGGACTCCTGACGCCGACAGCACGCGTGAGCCGGGAGGCCGGCCAGATGCTCGATCAGGCCCGCGAGCGCCGGGCCCGGCTTCGGCCGCCCCGCTGCGCCGCCGGAGCACTCCATGCATCGTGAGATCAGCGACCGTTCCACCGCGAACGTCGAGGTCGATCTCGAGGACACCATACTGACGCGGCGCATGGAGGCACGCAGCACCTGCCGCGTGCTGGTGGTGGATGACGACGATATCGTGCGCGCACGCCTCGCGGCGCTGTTGAAAGCCGCCCACTACGATGTCGAGGTTGCCGCATCAGGGGAGCAGGCAATGCGGGTGCTGCACCAGGGTCAGTGTCAAATCCTGCTCACCGACTGGCAGATGCCCGACATGGACGGGCTCGCACTGTGCCGCCACGTGCGCATCGACCATACCGAAAGCTACGTCTATGTGTTGATGTTCACCGTGCGCGACAGCAAACAGGATTTGCTGGCGGGGCTCGCCGCCGGCGCCGACGACTACCTGGTCAAGGGTGCACCCATCGACGAAATACTGGCCCGCCTGGACGTGGCGAGACGCATCACCCACGTGGAGCATTCCCTGCGGATCAGCAACCGCGAGAACCGCCGCCTCGCCGTCACCGATCCCCTGACGGGCGCGCACAACCTGCGTTATCTGTCCAAGCAGTTGCCGCGGGAACTCGCCCGCTCGCAACGCTACGGCCATCCGCTTGCCATCCTCAGCTGCGACATCGACGACTTCAAACAGGTCAATGACCGCTTCGGACACGAGGCCGGCGATCAATTGCTGCGCGCCTTCGTGGCTCTGTCCGAAGGCTGCATCCGCAGGGACATCGACTGGCTTGCGCGCGTGGGCGGCGATGAATTCATGATCGTGTTGCCGGAAACCACCCTGCAGGGGGCCAACCGGGTCGCCCGCAAGCTGCGCCGTGTGTTCGCGCTCGAACCGGTGGCAACGCACGCGGCGCAGATACGCTTCACGGCGAGCATTGGCGTGACGGCACTGGAAGCGAATCAGGAACTCGACGCCTCCGCTCAGCTCAAGGATCTGCTGCGCGCCGCCGATCGCCAACTGTATGCCAACAAGCGGCGCGCCGGGCGCGCAGACCTGGAAGAAGTCGCCGCGACGGAACCGATCGCGCGTAAGCGGGGCCGGAATGACATCAACTGAGCGCCGTCCGCGCCGCACGGCGCGTGCGGCTGCCGCGGCGGATGCCACTGCTGCGCCGGTGGACGAATTCGACCGCTTGCGGGAAATCTTCCAAGCCAGGCTGCGCGGTGAGCACCTGCAGCTGGTGCTGCTGAGCGCGTCGCTGGCCCGTGCCGATGAGAGCCAGTCGTGGATATTCGAGGATCTCAAATTCCGCGCGCATCGTCTGCGCGGCGGGGCCGGGGTCTTTGAAATCACGGAGCTGGCGACCGCGGCGAATGCGCTCGAGCAGGCGGCCATACTGGCCTGCGAGACGCACACCGGCAACACCGACGCCTCGGTATGGAGCGCGCTCGGGGCGCTGGTCGCGCTGCTCGATGGCATGCAGAACGCCGCTACCCTAACCATCGCCAGGGCCGGATGAACGACGGCCGGATGAACTCAGCCGAGATTGATCCAGGCGGACTTGGTCTGGGTATAGGACAGCAAGCTCTCGATGCATTTGTCCCTGCCCTGTCCGGACTGTTTATATCCGCCGAAGGGCTGGGTCATATCTCCGTGATCGAAACAGTTCACCCAGATCACGCCAGCCTCCAGATCGCGCACGGTTTTGTGCGCCACGGTCAGATCGCGGGTCCAAACGGAAGCCGCCAGTCCGTAGATGGAATCATTGGCGACCGTCAGCGCTTCGGCCAGCCCGTCGACCACGATCGCGGCTGCGACCGGCCCGAAGATTTCCTCACGCGCAATGGTCATGTGATTGGCGACGCCCGAGAACAGCGTCGGGTTGACGAAGCAACCCGGCAGATCGGGCGCATTGCCGCCGAATTCCAGCCGGGCCCCCTCGGTCTTGCCGCGCGTGATGTAGTTCATGACCCGGGCCCGATGCGACGCGGTCACCAGCGGTCCGAGATTGGTGGCCGGGTCCAGTGGATCCCCGGGCCGGTACGCGGTCTTGCCGCGCTCGATGAACCGTGACAGGAAATCCGCGGCAATCGGCTTGTCGATGAGCAGCCGGGAACCTGCGTTGCACACCTCGCCCATGTTGCCGAAGATCCCGTTGATCGCGTAGGTCACCGCCACGTCGATGTCCGGCAGGTCGGCAAGAAATATCTGCGGTGTTTTTCCGCCGCACTCGAGGCTGACGCGTTTCATGTTGGACTGGCCGGCGTAGATCAGCATCTGCTTGCCGATCTCGGTCGAGCCGGTGAAGCCGATCTTGGCCACGTCATTGTGCAGGGCAAGCGCAGCGCCGGCGCTTTCGCCGAGGCCGTTCACCACGTTGAGCACACCCGGCGGACCGCCGGCCTCCACGAACAACTGCGCGAGCAGCAGCCCGGACAGCGGTGATTGTTCCGCCGGCTTCAGCACCACGGAATTGCCGGCCGCGAGCGCCGGAGCCACCTTCCAGGCCGCCATCAGCAGCGGGTAATTCCACGGCACGATGCAACCCACCACGCCCAGCGGTTCGCGCAGAATGTAATGAAACGCATCGGCCGCGGTGGCCGTCACCGCGCCGTCTATCTTGTCGATGAGTTCGCCGAAATAGGCGAAATTCATGGCGGCGGCAGGCACGTCGATGTTCAGCATGTCGCTGATCGGCTTGCCCATGCACAGCGTGTCGAGCAGCGCAAACTGTTCGGCGTTTTTCTCGATCAGCCGGCTCAAGGCCGCGAGCACCGCCATCCGCTCGCGCGGCGCCTTGCGGCTCCAGACCCTTGCGCCGAAGCTGCGCTTGGCGCTGGCCACCGCCAGGTCGATTTCCTTGGGACCGCCGGCACTGACCTCGCACAGCGGCTGGGAGGTGGCGGGATTGATCACCGTAAAATGATCCCCCGCGACGGACTCGACGAACCGGCCGTCGATGAAATGCCGCGTCTCGTAGCGGGCAGTGGCGGCGCGTGCGCGCCATTCGTCCAATTTCGAGGAAAGCGTGGCCATGATGCTACTCCCAGTCGATCGTCAGTCGCAGAATCCGCGCCGGAGAATCCCTCATCGGGAAACCGAGTATAGTCAATTATCGTTCGCCGTCATCAGCTCGTTCGGCCTCATCAGGCCCCCACGCCGGCGGCATCAGGCGGCGCAGCGCCTGCCTGAATTCGGCCAAGGCCGATTCGATGGCAATCCAACGCGCATCGTCATAGCTTCGAGCCGGCCGCAGCGACGCATCGGTGCGCCCCGCACGGCCGCCGGTCGGAGCGGCGGCGTCGGCGCCACGCCCGAACGAATCCGGGAAGATCGAACGCAAATACGCCATGCAGCGCCGCTTGGCCGCCTCCCGATCGATGTTGTCCTCGGTTTGAAAAGCGAATCCCTGCCACAGCATCTCCAACACACCGGTCAATCCGAGGGCCACGCCGTCCGGGTCGAGCTGCGGCTGACGCGTGCGGATGATAAGGGTGCCGATCAGCTCGTGCACCAAGGCCGCAAAGCGCTCGTCTTGAGCGCCGCAAATGTCGTAGTATTCCTGGCGTGAATTCGCCTCGCCCCAAAAGGCGTACCAGACCGAAACCTTGCGGGCGCTGGCGATTTCAGGATCGATATACAGATCCACCAGGAGTTCCAGGGCCGCGATCGGATCCTCCTTGAGGCGGCCGACCGGGGTCAGGACGCGCTCCTCGAATTCCGCGGAGAGAAATTGCAGCGACGCGACCAGCATGGCGGCTTTGGAGTCGAAGTAAAATCGCACGATGCCGGGCGACATCCGGGCGATGGACACGACTTTTTCCACGGTCGTGCGGGAAGGTCCGTGAATGTGCAGGGCGGAGATGCACGCCTCGATCAGGCGCTGGCGCTGGCGGCCACGGGCCGGCTTTTTCACGCTGACGGAATTGTGCGGCGCGCGTGCGCCCTTCCTCAGCGTCACGGGAACCGCTGATCCGTGGCCGGAGCCGCGCGACGCGGGTGGCTGCGACGGCACGGCAAGTGGCTGATCATCCTGCCTCCGCTGCTGTATCTGTTGATCTTTTTTCTCATTCCCTTCGCTTTCGCCCTGGTCATCAGCTTCGCCGACACCGCGGTGCGGGTTCCGCCATTTTCGGACATTGTATCCATCACGCCCGACTGGCACCTCGATCTGACGCTGAATCTCGGCAACTTCAAGTACCTGTTCACCGACGAGGTGTACGGACTCTCCTACCTGTATTCCATCAAGACGGCCTTCTTTTCGACGGTCATCTGCCTGGCCCTCGGCTACCCGATGGCTTACGCCATCGCACGGACGTCGAAAAGCACCCAGAGCATCCTGCTGCTGATCATCATTTTACCGTTCTGGACCTCGTTCCTGCTACGTGTGTACGCCCTCGAGGGCATCATCCGCGAGAGCGGATTGCTCAATTCCGCGCTGCTGTGGCTCGGCATCATCGATCATCCGCTGCAGATCATGCGGACAACATTGGCCGTGTATCTCGGGATCATCTATTCCTATCTGCCGTTCATGGTGCTGCCGCTGTTCGCGACCCTGGAGAAGCTCGACCATTCCCTGTTGGAGGCGGCGGCGGACCTGGGCAGCCCGCCCTGGCGCGCTTTCATCGACGTCACGCTGCCCCTGTCCATGCCCGGCGTCATAGCCGGTTCGATGCTGGTGTTCATTCCGGCCATCGGTGAATTCGTCATCCCGACCCTGCTGGGCGGCCCGGATAATCTGATGATCGGGCGCGTGCTGTGGGATGAATTCTTCGGCAATCGCGACTGGCCGGTGGCCTCGGCCGTCGCCATCGTGTTCCTGGTGCTGCTGGTGGGGCCGATCGCGCTCTACCAGCACTACAGCTCGAAGCAGCTCGAGTCCTGAGCGTGCAGGAACGCATCGCGCCGCTGCTGATTACCATCCTGTGTCTGGGGATCGCGATTTTGTACGTCCCCATCGCGGTGTTGATCGGCTATTCATTCAATGCTTCCGCCCTGGTGAGCGTTTGGGGCGGCTTCTCCGCGCAGTGGTATCTCGAGCTGTTGCACAACGATCAGATCCTCGACGCCGCCTGGTTGAGCCTGCGCATAGGCGTCGTGGTGGCGACCGGTTCGGTCATCCTCGGAGCGCTCGCCGCGATCGCACTGGTGCGATTCAAGACCTTTCGCGGCCGGCTGCTGCTCACCGGAATGGTCAACGCGCCGCTGGTCATGCCCGAAATTATCACGGGCATCACCCAGCTGCTGCTGTTCGTGTCGATGCTGCACTGGTTTGCGTGGCCCCACCGGGGCTTCACCACCATCGTCATTGCGCACATGGCATTCTGCGCGGCCTATGTCACGATCACCGTGCAGTCCCGGCTGCAGTCCGCGGATCGTTCGCTGGAGGAGGCCGCCATGGATTTGGGCGCCGGACCGGTGCGGGCGTTCATCGACACGACGTTGCCGGGCATCGCGCCGGCGCTGGCGTCGAGCTGGCTGCTGAGCTTCACGCTGTCGCTCGATGATCTGGTGATATCGAGCTTCGTTTCCGGCCCTGGCGCGAGCACATTGCCGATGGTGATATTTTCCAAGGTCAAGCTCGGCGTCAGCCCGGACGTCAATGCGCTTGCGAGCCTGATCATCGTGCTGGTCGGCGCGTGCGTGCTGGCGGCGGGCTACTGGATGCGCCTCGCCGATCAGCGGCGCATCGCCGACGCACAGCTGGCCGAGCGCTGAGTCGCCGCCGCCTCAGGGCGGATTTTTGACGTAGCGCGGATCGTGCGCCGCCCGGCTGAAGATGGTGCGCACCAAAGGCTCGAATGCGGCAAGCGGTTCCGTGGGATAACCCGGGTCGAATGAGCACTGGTCCCAGTTGGCGCAGAAGTCCTTGCATGCCTGATACCAGGGGTGCTCGCGATACTTGTCGCGCGCATTGCGGTCGCCTCCGAAGTGATGCACGTAATAGTAATTCTGGAACAGTCCATGTTGTTCGACTATCCACGCGACCTCCGGGCGCACGTATGGCCGCAGGATGCCGGCGGCGATCTCGGCATGATTGTAGGGCGCGAGCTCATCGCCGATGTCGTGAATAAGCGCCGCGGCCACGAGTTCGTCATCCGCGCCATCCCGGCGCGCCCGCGTTGCGGCCTGCAGCGAGTGGCCGAGGCGGCTCAGCGGATAGCCCTCCAGAGAATGATCCAGCTTGGCGAGCGCCGCGAGCACGTTGTCGGGCAGCGCACGCGCGTATTCGCGTTCGGATTCATCGAGCAGCTGGTAGTCCTCGCGGGTGCCGTCCTGCATCCGGTGGAAGCTGACCATGCGGCTCATGCCGAAATCCTCGCCGGCGCGGTGTGCTTGCGGCGCAGCACCCGATACAGGCTGCGCGGACCGTCGATATCGATGTAGCAGCCCTGCAGATGGCGCATGCCCCGGGCCGGATCGAAACCCGTCCGGCCGTGCAGCAGGCGGCAATTGTCGAACATCACCAGGTCGCCTCGCGCCAGCAGGAAGCGGATCTCGAATTCCGGCGCGCACAGCAGCCGGTCGAACTCGCGCCGCGCCCGGTAATAGGCCGATAGGTCGGCCGGCGGCAACAGCGGCACGAAATCCAGGCGCGGACTGAAGTGTATCGTGCGCAGCCGTCCGGCGACGTCCAGCTCGATCGGCGGCGCGCTCGCCACCAATTCGGTGGACGCGTCGCGATAGCGGAATCGCACGGGGGTCCGGCTGAGAATTTCGAATGCCGCCGGATCACGCATCCGTAGGGCCTCGGCCACCGCGAATCCGTCCACCAGGGTCGACAGGCCGCCCGATGTCTCATTGACGAGGCAATGCAGCAGCTGCACGCCGGGCACGGGCGAGCGGTAGGGATTGTCCGTGTGGGGGTCGAGCGGGATCGAGGTGTACGCCAGATCGATGGCATTGGGCGTCGAGCGAACGTCGAACATCGCGCCGAAATTCGTGTCCCGGGTGAAGCCGAACGTACTCGCCACCTTCAACACCTGCCTGGGCTCGGGAGGTACGCCGCTGAATAGGATGAAGCCCAGCCGCAGGAACCGTTCGGTCCAATCGGCGAGGTCGGGATTTCCGGGATTGCCGCGCCAGCGCGCACGCGGCGGATCGCCGAGCTGTGAGGTCCAAAGCTGCGGCGCCGGACAGTCGTGATCCCCGGGCGCAAGCGCCGCCTCCGCCAGGATTGCGCCGCAGTCGAAGTCAGCCTCGTGGCCGTCGCTGAAGCGCACGTGCAGCCGTCCGGGGGCAGGTTCGGACAGCGCCACCAGGCGCAGATCGAGATCCAGACCCGACGGGTCGTGGAGCCGCTGGCCGGTGGCGAGGTCGATGCTCGCCGGATCCTGGCAGCGTTCGCGCAGCCAGATGGGATGGATCGCAAAGCGCTGTCCGCCGCGGTCTATCGACAGCTCGGTGGGGGAGCTGATCGTCAGTTTAGGAATGCCGTGTGTGCTCACTGCTGGCCTCGCGTTTGGCTATTTCGCGGTCTTGATGCGCGTCCAGGTGCGTGTGCGTATCCGCTCGGTGGCCGCGTTCACTTCGGCGGATAGGTACAGACGCGCCTCGATTTCCGGTGTCGGATACAGGGTCGAATCCCCAAGGATACGCGGATCGACCAGCGGACGTGACGCGATATTATCATTGCCGTAATAAATATCATTGCTGATCTCGGCGATCACGTCCGGCCGCAGGATGAAATTGATGAACTGGTGCGCGGCTTGAGGATGGGGAGCACCATCCGGTATGAGCAGCGAGGAAAAGGTTTCGTTGGAACCCTCCTTCGGCACGGTGAAGGCCAGCTTCACGTCGACCCCGACGGCCAACGCGCGGGCATGTGCCAGCGCGTAGTCGCTGGACCAGGACATGGCCACGCACACCTCCCGGTTCGCCAGGCCGTTCATGTATTCGGCGGAATCGAAGGAGCGCACGTAGGGCCGGACCTTGAGCAGCAATTGCTCGGCGGCTTTGAAATCCTCGCGCTTCGTGGTATTCGGATCGAGCCCCAGATAGCGCAGCGCAAGCTGGATGGTGTCCTCGGCGGAATCCAGGAAGGTCACCCCGCAATCGGCGAATTTGGCGACCACCGCGGGATTGAAAATCATGTCGAGGCTGTCGACCGGCGCGTTCGGCATGCGCGCCTTGATCATGTCTACATTGTACGCGAAGCCGTTCATCGAGTGCAGATACGGCACCGCGTGGGCATTGCCCGGATCATACGCCGCCTGAATCGCGAGCACCCGCGGATCGAGGTTTTTCCAATTGCTCAGCTTGGATTTGTCCAGCGGCATGTAGACTCCCGCCTTGATCTCACGACTGAAGAAATCCGTGGATGCGCTGACCACATCGTAGCCGGAGCTGCCGGCCAGCAGGCGTGCCTCCATGGTCTCCTCGGCGTCGTACACGTCGTAAACTACCTTGATGCCGGTGAGTTTTTCGAACCGGGCGATGGTGTTGCGGCCAATGAAATCCGTCCAATTGTAGATGTACAGCCGCTTCTCCTCCTCTGCGGCGCCGGCCGGTCGCAAGGTGCCGCCGCAAGCCAGCAGCACACCGAGCACTGCCGCCATTGAACGGCCGGCGGCCATGTTCAGGCCGCGCCGGCATCGACGAGCGCCTCGGCCAGGCTGATCTTCAGCAGCGCCATCGCCTCATCGACGTCGGAGTTCGTGATCATCAACGGCGGCATGAACCGCACCGTGCTGGCGCCGCATGACAACAGCAGCAAACCATTGTGAAACGCACGCGTGACGAGGGTGTCGCAGAGCCTTCGGGCGGGTGCATTGCCGGTCCTGTCGGTCACGAGCTCCATGCCGATCATCAGCCCCCTGCCGCGCACCTCACCGATCACCGGCGAACCGGCCGCTAACGCGCCCAGCCTGCGCATGAAGTAGGCACCCACGGTCGCGGCATTCTGCGCATAAGCATCCTCGACCAGATCGAGCGTGGCCAACGCCGCGGCACAGCACAGGGGGTTTCCACCGAACGTGTTGCCGTGGGCTCCGCGCGACCACTTTTGCATGATCGTCCGTTTTGCAACCATCGCCCCGATGGGCAGTCCGGAGCCCAGCCCCTTTGACAGTGTCATGATGTCCGGGACGACGTCCCAGTGTTCGCACGCAAACATCCGGCCGGTGCGGCCGATTCCCGACTGCACCTCGTCGAAAATCAGCAGCATGCCGTGGCGATCGCATAGCTCGCGCAGGCCGCCGAGAAAGCCGTCCGGAGGAACGACGTAGCCGCCCTCGCCCAATATCGGTTCCACGAGAATGGCGGCGACTTCGCTGGCCGGCAGGTTGCCGGCGAACAGCACCTCTTCGATGTAACGCAGCACCGCGCGGCCCTGGTCGGCGCCGGCGAATATCGGCCGGAATTCGTTGGGGTACGGGACGTGCGTCACGCCCGGCATCACCGGAAAATAGCCGCGCTGCTGGGTGTACTTGCTGGAGGTGAACGCCAGAGAGCCCATGGTGCGGCCATGGAACCCGCCAAGAAAGCCGATAAAGCGGCTGCGTCCGCTGGCGAAACGTGCCAGCTTCAACGCCGCTTCCACGCTTTCGGTTCCGGACTGCGCAAAGAAGCTCATGACCGGCTCCTTCATGGGAGCGAGCTCCGCAAGGCGCTCGGCGAGGCGCACCTGGGCTTCATGCCAGTAGTCCGAGGAGATGTGCAGAAAGCGGCCGGCGGCCTGCCTCACCGCCTCGACCACGGCGGGGTGACTGTGGCCGGTGCTGCATACCGCAATGCCCGCGGCAAAATCCAGGAAGCGGTTGCCGTCCACGTCCCAAACCTCCGCGCCCCGGCCGTGCGACATGGCGAACGGGTAATCGCGCGGGTAACACGGCGCCACCACCATCGCGTCGCGGGCCAGCAGATCTCGCGTCCTCGGTCCCGGCAATTCGGTCTTGATGTGCGGCATCTTTTGATTCGAGGTCACAAGTCGATTACGATCCCCTCGATGCGATCTGTCAACGCTCCCACCAAACCAGATCGCTGATGGCGGACGGAGCGCGTCCGCAGTTGCTCGGATTTTGGATGTGCACCGCGCTGGTGGTGGGTAACTCGATCGGATCGGGCGTGTTCCTGCTGCCGGCGGCGCTTGCGCCTTTCGGCATCAACAGCCTGCTCGCATGGTTGTTCACGGCGGCCGGCGCCATGTTGCTCGCGGTCGTGTTCTCAACCTTGAGCCATGCGTACCCCAAGGCGGGGGGCCCGTACGCGTACGCGCACGCGGCATTCGGACCTCTCGCGGCCTTCATCGTCGCCTGGGGATACTGGATCTCGATCTGGGTCGGCAATGCCGCCATCGCCACCGGCGCCGTCAGCTACCTCACGCCGCTCATGCCCTGGATCGCGACGGTGCCCGGCGCATCCGCAGCGGTCACGCTGCTGGCTTTGTGGGTGCTGACCTTCGTCAACTGGTACGGAGTCACCGCATCGGGCTGGGTGCAGGGCGTCACCACCGTGCTCAAGCTGCTTCCGCTGTTTGCCATCGCCGCCATGGGGCTCATCTCCTTGCATCCGGCCGAGCTGGCCGCGACTCTCGACATTCCGCTGTCGGTATCCGGCATCACGGCCGCCGCTACATTGACCCTGTGGGCACTGCTCGGCCTCGAGTCGGCGACCATCCCCGCCGACAAGGTGCGCGACCCCGGCCGCACCATTCCGCGCGCCACCCTGTGGGGCACCGCGGCCACCGCAGCGGTCTGCATTATCGCCTGCGGCACGGTGCTGCTGGTCGTGCCGCCCGCGGTTCTAGAGCGATCAAATGCGCCTTTCGTCGACGTGGCTCGACAGTTTTGGGGCCACCGCGCCGGTAACCTCGTGGCCTTGTTCGCGGCAATCAGCGGCTTTGGCGCCCTCAACGGCTGGGTCCTCCTGCAGGGAGAACTGCCGCGCGCCATGGCGCAGGACGGGGTATTCCCACGCATCTTCGCGGGTCAGTCGGCACGCAGCACGCCCACGTTCGCCTTGACGTTCAGCAGCGGCTTGGTCAGCGTATTGATCTTGGCCAATTACCAAAAATCGATGGTCAGCGTGTTCACCTTCATGATTCTGCTGTCGACCACGGCCTGTCTGGTCATGTATGGCGTGTGCTGTCTCGCCCTGCTGCGGCTGCAATGGACGGGCCGCCTGGGACGGGCCCGCAAGCACACCCGGCCGCTCGCCGTGGCGGGAATCGCGGCGGCGCTGTATTCGCTGTGGGCCATTGCGGGTGCAGGCCTGGAGGCAATGCTCTGGGGCTGCGCGTTGCTCGCGCTCGGGGCGCCCGTGTACGCCGCCGTGCACCGCAAGGAGCCCGTCTGATGTGGCGTCAATTCCTGGCGGTGTCGATCGGCGGGATGCTGGGCTGCCTGCTGCGCTGGCTGCTGGCCATCTTCCTCAACAGCTATTTTCCAACGGTTCCCCCCGGCACGCTGGCCGCCAATCTAATCGGCTGCTATGTGATCGGCATGGCACTCGCGTTCTTCACGGCCTATCCGGCATTTGCGCCGGAGTGGCGGTTGTTTCTGACCACGGGTTTTTGCGGCGGTCTGACCACTTTTTCGACGTTTTCCGCGGAGATCGTCACGCTGCTACAGTCCGGGCGCACCACGTGGGCGCTGTTCGCCGTCGCGGCGCATCTCGGCGGATCGCTGCTCATGACCTTTGCGGGGATCGCCACCGTGGTGTGGCTGAAAGGCTGAGCCAGGCCTTTGCAATTCGGGGCGGCGCGTCGTAGATTTTGATAGTATACTAATTATTAGATTACATATTAAATGCCATGCTGCAAGAGCGCTTTTCAACTGCTTTGCACAACACCGCCCGCGCGTGGCGCCAGGCCGTGGATCGCCGGCTCAAGTTCCTGGGGGTGAGCCAGGCGAGTTGGATGACCATCGCAGTCGCCGCCAAGGCGGAATCACCTCTCTCCCAATCGGAACTCGCCGATCGGCTGGCCGTCGAGGGCGCCACCATGGTGACCATGATTGATCGGCTGGTCAAAGCCGGGTTGGTGCTACGCGTGGCATCCACCACGGACCGACGGGTCAAGCGCGTGGTGCTAACCGAAGCGGGCAACCGGCTCTACGACAAAGTGCGCGCCGAGGCCGCCGCCTTTCGCCATGAACTGCTGGCGAACGTGGATCCCGGCCAGTTGAGCGCCGCCACCGAGCTGCTCGAAAAGCTGCATGACATTCTGCAAGCGGGCACCTGATGAGGCCGCTCAATCGGCCCATGATCACCCTGTCGATCATGCTGGCCACCATCATGCAAACGCTGGACAGCACCATTGCCAATGTCGCGCTGCCCCACATGCAGGGCAGCATGTCCGCTTCGCAGGATCAGATCACCTGGGTGCTCACTGCCTACATCGTCGCCGCAGCGATCGCGACACCCCTGACCGGCTGGCTGTGTGATCGATTCGGCCAGAAACAGGTCTTTCTCGTGTCGGTGGCGGGCTTCACGCTGGCCTCCGCCCTGTGCGGAGTCGCCAACTCCCTAGCCGCCATCGTGGCGGCGCGCCTGCTGCAGGGGGTGTTCGGCGCCGCCTTGGTGCCCCTGTCGCAGGTGGTGTTGATGGACATCAACCCGCCGGAAAAGCAGGGATCCGCCATGGCCGTCTGGGGAATGGGCGTCATGGTGGGCCCCATCCTCGGGCCGACGCTCGGCGGCTGGCTCACCGACAGCTACAGCTGGCGCTGGGTGTTTTTCATCAACATCCCGGTCGGAGGGCTCGCGCTGTACGGGATTTGGAGATACATCCGCGCCGTGCCGGGTGCGAGGCGCATGGATTTCGACATGTTTGGATTTGCCTCCCTGAGCCTCGCCATCGGCGCGCTGCAGATGCTTCTGGATCGCGGCCAGCAAAACGACTGGTACTCCTCGACGGAGACCTGGATCGAATCCCTGGTCCTGTTCATGGCGTTCACCTATTTCGTCGCACATACCGCGCTCACCCCGGCCTTCAAATCGTTCTTCGATTTCCGGCTGCTCAGGAACCGCAACTATGTCACCGGGTTGCTGTTCATATTCATCGTCGGCCTGGTCCTGTATGCGACCCGCGCGCTGACCCCCACCATGCTCGAGACCCTGATCGGCTACCCGGTCGCGACCACCGGTCTGGTCACGGCGCCCGCGGGACTGGGTACCATGATCGCCATGCTCATCGCCGGCCGCATGGTTGGAAGGACCGATGTGCGAGTGGCGGTGTTCGTCGGTTTTGCCGTCACCGCATTCTCGCTGTGGCAGATGAGCCGCTATTCGCTGGACCTCTCGGCCGCCGACATCATCTGGCCTGGCATCATCCAGGGCATCGGCGTCGGGCTGGTGTTCGTGCCGCTGAGCGCCGCCACCTTTGCCACCCTGGATCCGTCTATGCGCGCCCAAGGCACCGCCATCTACAGCCTGATCCGCAACATCGGCAGCAGTATCGGCATCTCCCTCGTGCAAACCATGCTGGTGCGCAACACCGTGGTCGTGCACGCCGCGCTCACCGATAGGATCACCTATGCCAATCCCGCCTGGGACAATCCCGCCATTGCAGCAATCTACGACTTGAAGGTGCCGGCCGGAGTCGCCGCGCTGGATGCAACCATCACCCAGCAGGCCGCGATGATCGCCTACGTCGATGATTTCTGCCTGATGCTCATCCTGACGCTGCTGGTGATGCCGCTGATTTTTCTTCTGCAGCCGCCGCGGCGCGGCGCGGCGGCTGCCCACGCCGTCATGGAGTAGCCGAGGCACCGGCTGGTTGGGCCAGGAGCTTGCCGGCCTTGGGCGACACCCAGCGTTCGATGTCGTCGAACACGGTGAATACGGCGGGCACGATGACCAGGGTCAGCAGGGTGGAGGTGATCAGTCCGCCGATCACGGCGATCGCCATGGGCGAGCGAAAGTCGCTGTCTCCGCCCCAGCCGACTGCAACCGGCAGCATGCCGGCCACCATCGCCACCGTGGTCATGACGATCGGCCGCGCGCGCTTGTGCCCGGCCTCGAGGATCGCATCCAGGCGGCCCTTGCCCGCACGCATCTCCTCGATGGCGAAATCCACCAGAAGTATCGAATTCTTGGCGACGATGCCCATGAGCATCAACAATCCGATCACCACCGACAGTGAAAACGGCTGGTTGGTGAGCAGCAGCGCGATCACGGCGCCCCCCAGGGACAGCGGCAGCGCCGACAGGATGGTGATGGGCTGAAACACGCGGGCGAACAGCAGCACCAGCACGGCCAGCACCATGAGCAGCGCCGCGCCGATCGCAAGCAGAAAATTGTCGAACAGCTCCTTCATGAACTCCGTGTCGCCGGTCTGGACCAGCTGCACGCCACGGGGCAGGTTGGTCAGTGACGCAAGCGCATAGATCTTCTTGGTCGCCGTGCCCAGCTGCACGCCAGGACTGAGGTCCGCTTCGATGAAGGCCCGGCGTCGCTGATTGTAACGGCGGATGGCCGAGGGACCCTGGCCGAAGCTGACATCGGCCACGGACTTGAGCGGCACGCTCGCGCCCGATGCCGTCGGCACCGGCAGATTCTCGAGAATCGACAGGTCGCGCCGCGCGCTTTCGAGCAGGCTGACGCGGATCGGGATGAGCCGGTCGGCCAGCGAGAACTTGGCGCCGTTCTGCGGCAAGTCGCCCATCGTGGCGATCTTGATGGTCTGGCTGATGCTCTGCACGCTCACGCCCAATTCGGCCGCGATGTCGAGCCGCGGGTGCACCACGATTTCCGGACGGGGCAGGTCGCCCTTGACACGCGGATCGTGCACCTCGGGCAGCGTTTTCAATTCCGCGAGCACCTTGCGGGCGGTGGCGCCGACCAGGTCCGGGTCCTCGCCCGTCAGGTACAGCTGCACGTCGCGTCCGCCGTTGCCGCTCTGATTGGAGAAATTCAGGTGTCCGTCGGCAATCCGGCCGAGCAGAGGAATCATGCGCTGCTCCCATTCCTTCTGGCTCAGGGCGCGCTCCGATCGCGGCACGAGTTGAATGTACAGCGAGGCGTTGCGGATCTCGCCATCGTCGCCCCCGCCCACGAACTCGACCACGTTGCGCACCTCGGGCGATTTAAGGATCAGCGCGGTGGTCGCGGCGGAGATTCTCGATGTGTCCTCCAGCTGCACCCCCGGCGGCAGCTCTATGTCCAGTTGCGAACTGGCAAAATCCTCCGGCGGCACGAAGGCCGTCGGTATCACCATGAGGATCATCACGGAGACCGCAAAGAATGCCGCCCCCGCGCCGATGGTCTTCCAGCGGTTCGCCACGCACCAGCGCAACAGTTTCAGATAGCGCGTCATCAACGGTCCGTCGCCGTGGGCGACCGCGACGGCGTCGCCGTGCAGCGCGTACGCGGCGAGCACGGGCGTGATCAGTCGCGCCACCATCAGTGAGATGAACACCGCGGCGGCAACCGTGAGGCCGAATTGCTTGAAGTACTGGCCCGTCACCCCGCCCATGAAGCTTACCGGCAGAAACACGGCGATGATGGTGAACGATGTCGCGACCACCGCAAGTCCGATCTCGTCGGCGGCGTCGATGGCGGCCTGAAAGCCGCTCTTGCCCATGCGCATGTGCCGCACGATGTTCTCGATCTCCACGATGGCATCGTCCACCAGAACACCGGCAACCAGCGACAGCGCGAGCAGCGTGATCTGGTTGAGGGTGAAGTCCATGGCGCGCATGAAGGCGAAAGTCGGAATGGCCGACAGGGGTATGGCGAGGGCCGAGATCGCCGTTGCGCGCCAGTTGCGCAGAAAGATCCAGACCACCACGACCGCAAGCACCGAGCCCTCGATGAGTGCGCTGATCGAGGAATGATAGGTCCGCAGCGTATGGTCGACCGTGGTTGACACCATTTGCAGGTGCACTGACGGATTCTCCGCGAGGATCTTGTCGAGCTCGGCCTGCACCGCGTCCGCCACGGTGACATCGGAGGATCCCTTCGCCTTGAACACGCCGAAGGTGGTCGCCGGCCGTCCATTGAGCCTCGCGATCGTGCGTATCTCGGCGACCCCGTCGCGCACGTCGGCGATGTCGCGCAGCCTGATCGATTTGCCGCCGCGTCCCGTGATCTGGGTGTCGGCGAGCGCCGCGGCCGATTTCGCCCCGCCGAGCACGCGTATGGCCTGTTCCCCGCCGCCGACCTCGGCGCGGCCTCCCGGCGCATCCAGATTAAGCGCCCGCAGTTGCTCGTTCACCTGCACGGCGGTCAGTCCCAGGGCCTGCATCCTCGCCGGATCGAGCTCCACGCGGATTTCCCGGTCGACACCACCGCCGCGCGACACCTGTGCGACGCCGGCGATGGCCAGCAGCCGCTTGGTGACTGTGTCGTCGATGAACCAGCTCAGCTGCTCGGGCGTCAGGGCGGTCGTGGTGACCGCGTAATAGACGATCGCGCCGCCCTCCACGTCGACCCGCTGAATGATGGGTTCGAGGATGCCGATCGGCAGGTCGTTGCGCACTTTGGCGACCGCATCGCGCACGTCCGTCACGGCGCGGTCGATGGGCGTGCCGATTTGAAATTCGAGGAACAGAGTGACCAATCCCTCGGTGATGCGCGTGGTGATGTTGCGCACGTTGCCGATGCTCGATATCGATCCCTCGATCTTCTGGGCGATCTGCGTCTCCATCTCGCTGGGCGCCGCCCCCGGCTGCGTGATGTTGACCTGCACCACGGGAAAGGAGATATCGGGCTGCAGGTTGATCGGCAGCCGTATAAAGGACACCACGCCGAGGAAGAACAGCACGACGAACAGCACGATCGGCGTGATGGGATGCCTTATCGCCCAGGCGGAGATGTTCTTCATGAACTGCCGATTCCGGGCGCCGAGGCGTTGACCATCTCGCCCTCCTGCAGGAATGCGCCCGCGGTCGCCACCACCCGATCCTGTGTGCCGAGGCCCTCCGCGATGGTCACCCCGTTGGCGATCATTCCCGAGACGCGCACGGCACGGCGTTCCACCCGATTCTGCCCATTGACGATCAGCACATAGCTGCCCTTCTCATCCGTCAACACCGCGGTTTGCGGCAGCACCGCGCGTTCGGCATTGCTCACCGTCACCTCGGCGCGCGCGAATGCCCCCGGGCGCAGATCCGGATTCGGAGTCAGCGCAATCCGAATGCTGCCGAGCCGCGTCTGTGGGTCGATGACGGCACCGAGCAGCCGAACGCGCCCCGGAAAATCCTGCGCGATTCCCGTCAGGTGCACGATCGCGGACTGTCCCACCCGCAGCAGCGGCAGATCCTGCTCCGCGATTTGGCCGCGCAGTTCGATTTCGCCGCCCTGCGACAGGCGGAACAACGGCTCGCCACCCGCGGTCGCGGTCTGTCCCAGTTCGACGGTGCGCGTCAGAATGGTGCCGTCCGCCGGTGCTCTTACCTCGGCCCGCGCCAGACGCGCCTGAGCTTCGGCGAGTTGCGCCGCGGCCACCTTGACCTTCGCCGCCGCGGTCACCGCCGTGGAGCGGCGCCGTTCGGTTTCCTCCGCCGACAGGGCGCCCGAGGCGCCCACCGCCAGTGCCCGGCGGTATTCGGCCTCGGCGAGTTCCGCCTCGGCGCGCATCTGTTCGAGGGTAGCCGCCAGGCTGCCGACCTGGGGCTGCAGCACGGATACATTGAGACGCGCCAGAATCTGGCCTCGCTTGACGCTGTCGCCGGCCTCCACGAAAATGGCCGCGACACGGCCACCGTCGCCCTCCACGCCGATGGGCACGTCATAGCGCGCCGCAATGGTGCCGGTGATATTCACCGTGGTGGGCACCGTGCTCATTGTCACCGCCGTCACGGTCACGGTCGGAATCGTCGGTTTGACGACGGCGTTTTTGGAGATCACGGCATGGGTGAGCCGCACGGCCAGCAGCGCCACGATCGCCACCAGCGCCGCCGCAACCAGCCAGGCGCCGCGCTTCATGACATGACGTCCCAGGGATAGGCTTCGCCGGACAATAGGAAACCCGCGAGCCGGTTCATCTCCTCATCTTCGTTTCGCATGATGCGCCGCACGTTCATGGCCATGCGTCGTTTCGCCTGTTGGGCGAACACCCGGGCGATCAGAACCGCCTGTTCGCCTGCGCCGCCCGGCATCGATGATAATGCAATCGACCGGGACAGGACACACAGGCCGACGAACAGATCGACGGCGATGTCAGCGAGCCTCTCAACCTCCTGCTGGCGATCGGTGATGGCGCTGCCGTGCTTGCGCAGCAGGAAATCGGATGCCTTGGCGAGTTCAAGGGTGTATTTCTCGTAGATGGCGGCCGCATCGGCCAGATTGGCGGGCACCCGGACCTGGATTTTCCCTCGACCCACGCCGGTGGCGTGGGTGAGGCGCTTTTCGGCGTATTCGCCCAGTACGCCGAATCCCTTGATGGGGTGGTTGAAAATGGCATCCATCGCCGTTTTCAGCTCACCGAGCGATTTGCCGTGCTCCTTCATGCCCGAAAAGGCCACGTACAGCCGCAAGACCTCGTTAGTGCCCTCGAATATGCTGAGAATGCGTGCATCCCGGACGATTTGCTCGTAAGGCAGGTCGCGCATGAAGCCCGCCCCGGCCGCGATTTGCAGCGCCTCATGCGCCGTGCGCTGCATTGCCTCGCTCGCAAAAATCTTGCTGATGGCGGCCTCGACCGAGTAATCCTCGTATCCCGAATCGACGTGGTGGGCCACCATCCATACGGCGCTTTCCGCCGCATAGCAATCAATGGCCATCTGCGCCAGCTTCTTGCGGATCAGGCCGAATTCAGCGATTGGCCGGCCGAACTGCCGGCGGGCGAGCGCCTGCCGGGTGGCCAGCCCGATTAGCGACTTCATGCCGCCCACGGCGCCGCCACCGAGGCCGGTGCGGCCGTTGTTGAGGATGGCCATGGCCACCTTGAAGCCCTTGCCTTCGGCGTCGAGCACGTTGTCCGCCGGAACGACGACATCCTTGAAATGCACCGTCGTCGTCGATGATGCGCGGATTCCCATCTTGTCCTCGTGTGCCCCATGACTCACACCCGGCCACGCCGCCTCCACGATGAAGGCCGTGATCTTGCCGTCCGGCGATTCGGTGCGGGCGAACACCGTGTACAGGCCGGCGATACCGCCGTTGGTGATCCATATCTTCTCACCGTTCAGGGTCCAGCTGCCGTCGGCATTTCTGGAGGCGCTGCTGCGGATGGAGGCCGCGTCCGATCCGGCACCCGACTCGGTCAGACAGAACGCCGCGATCAATTCCCCGCCGGCCAAGCGGGGCAGATAGCGCGCCTTCTGCGCCGGCGTGCCGAACAGCAGCAGACCCTTCATGCCGATCGAGCTGTGCGCACCGATGGTGAGGGACACGGAACTGTCATGCATACTGGTCTGGCAGAGCACGCGCGCGTAGCCGCCGTTCGACAGGCCGAGTCCGCCCAGCTCCTCGGGTATGATCAAACCGAACAGACCCAACTCGCGCAATCCCTGGATGAATTCGGCCGGCTGCGCCGACTCGCGGTCCCAGCGCCTGAAATCCTGCTGCCGTGGTTGCAGGAACTGATCGATGGCATCGACCATCATGCCGAGAACCTCCCGATCCTTGTCGCGCAGGCGCGGATAGGGAAACAGGTGCTCATTCAGTATGTCGCCGTCAAACAAGCCCTTTGCAACGCTCATGTACAACCCTCAATCGGCGATCTTGTCGATTACCAGATCGCGCACGCCGTCGTGTCCCACCTCGTAGGTCAGTTCGCCGTACAAATCCCCCGTGGCCGGCGTGGGCTGCCCGCTGAATGAAATGCGCGCCGTGATCGACACGTGCTGTCCGTCCGCCAATGCATGCCCGGGCAGCATCGAGTCCGCCCCCGACAGCTGCACCTGGCTGCCGAGGGCCGCGCTGCTGAGGCGCTTGGCGGCGAGCGGCGGTCCCCGGCTGCCCGGTTCGCGGGCAAAAACGAACAGGGCTGCGTCGCCGTGCAGGCGCGACTTGAGCGCGGGCGCCAGGGAAATATTGACCGTTGCGTGCGCGTCGGCGGCGCCGGCTGCGCCGGACGCAGCGGCGCCGCCGGGTACCGCGCCTGCGTCGGCCGGACCACCCGAAGGCTGCTCCAAGTCGGCGATCCGCGCGTCCAACATCTGTTCGATCTGGGGCGGGGGATGCAGCCTCTTGAGGGATTCCCAGCGGCTGCGCGCAAGGCCGTTGTCGCCGCGCACGGCGGCCGCGAAGCCGCCGTACAGCAGCGCCTTGGGATTGTCCGGTGCGTGTCTCAGTGCATCCTCGAACAAGTCGGCCGCCGCCGGCGTGATCTCACCGCCGTTTCGCAGGCTGATGGCCTCTCCCAGGCCGAGCGTGGCTTCGGGACTCGTGCTGTCCAGTCGATGCGCATGATCGTACGCCGCGATCGCATCATCGAGGCGCTGCAATGCTTCGTAGGAGCGGCCGAGCATGAGCCAGCCTTGCAGGTCGTTCGGCTGCTCGCGTAGGCGCGATTCGAGCTTGGCGACCATGGCGGCGATCTCCGGAGCTTCGGCGCGCGTCTGCATGGGCGCATTCCAGTCCCATGTCGACCAAAGCCGGTAGAAGCCGGCTGCCGCGCCGACCACCACCAGGGCGGCAACCGCGCCGATCACACGGTTGCGCCGGTCGCGCAGCAGCGGCGCGGCCACCGTGGCTGCCGCGATCACGGCCATGGCGGCCGCGACGATGAAAAATACGTGCATTTAGCGAGGACTCAAGTCGAACCGGCCGCCCCGTCATCCAATGGCATGCGCGAGCGCTGCTTTACGACGCGAACCACCACCGCGGCACCGATCAATAACATGATGAACGGCGCGCCCCAGATGAGCAGGGTTTTCGGCTCAAGCGGCGGATTGTAGCGCACGAACTCGCCGTAGCGGGCGGTCATGAAATCGAACACCGCCTCGTCGCTCTTGCCGCCGATCAGCATGTCGCGCACCTGACGGCGCAGGTCCTCCGCCAATGGTGCATTGGAATCGGCCACCGATTCATTCTGGCAGACCAGACAGCGCAATTCCTTCGTGATGCGCTCATAGCGGCTCTGCAGCGCCGGATCCTCGATCTGGCCGTTCGCATCGAGCGCGCCGGCGGCTGCCGCAGCGAGCGCCAGCAGCAGGCCCATCGCCGCCAGCGCGGCCGGGCGTCCCGTCGCGCGGCTCACGAGGCGCCCCCGCGCCGCGCGGCGGCGATGCGGGGCAGAAATTCCTCCCTCCATACCTCGAGTGTCATCGGAGCGATGTGCTTGAACAGCACCCGGCCGTCGGCCCCGACCAGGAAGGTTTCGGGCGCGCCGTAGACGCCCCAGTCGATGGCGGTTCTGCCCTCGGAGTCGAATGCAACGGCTTGATAGGGATTGCCGAGCGCCGTCAGCCACTGGCTGGCTTTGTCGCGATCGTCCTTCCAATCGAGACCCAGTATCGGCACGACATGCTGCTGCGAGATCGCGAGCAGGGTCTGATGCTCCTGACGGCAGCCGACGCACCAGGTGCCCCAGACGTTGAACACGTAGACCTGGCCCTTCATTGCGCCATTGCCGACCTGGCGCGCCGGATCGAGCACATCGGTCAGCGTGAAAATGGGCGCGGCCTTGCCGATCAGGGGCGACGGCAAGGCACGAATGTCACGGTTCGGATTGAGTCCGAAGGCGAACAGCACCACCAGGGCCACGAAAGCCGCGAAGGGCAGGAGAAACTTCCACATCAGGCAATGCCCGCCCGCGGCTCAGGATGACCCGGCGGAGATGCCACCGCCGGCGACTCGTCCGCCACTTTGAGGCGGTAGCGCCGGTCGGTGGCCGCGATGAACCCACCGATGGCCATGACCAGGGCGCCCAGCCAGATGTAGCGCACCAGAGGTTTGTACTGGATGCGCATGCTCCAGGCACCGCCACCCAGCGGGTCGCCCATGGCCACGAACAGATCGCGCGCCCAGTTCACCGAGATGGCCGCCTGGCTGTTGTCGGTCTGTTGCACCCAAAAATGCCGCTTTTGAGGCTTGAGGATGGCGACCGGCTTGCCGCCCCGCGTCACCTCCATCAGCGCCTCCACGGCGTCGTAGTTGGGTCCGCGCACGTCGGAGGAACGGACGAACTTGAAGTCGTAACCCGCGATGGCAAAGCTCGAACCGGGTTTCAGTGCCACGTCCTTCTCGATCTTGTAGCTCTCGACACCGCTCGCGCCGATGGCGAACATGCCCACGCCCAAATGGGCGATCGCCATGCCGAGGACCGCCGCCGTCGGCCGCTGGCGCTGACGCCAGCGCTGGATCGGCAAGGACAAGGCCGAAAAGACCACCCAAAAGCCCAGGGTGAAACCGAGCAGGCCCACCCAGCGAAATGCGCCGAACACCAACCCCTGGACAGCGACCGCGAGCAGCGCCGACAGCGCCAGCAGCCACCACAAGGGGTGCGCGGTCACCGACAGCTTTCCGCGCCGCCAGTTCGAGTGCATGCCGACGCTGAGGAATGCCAGCAACGGCAGCACCGGCACCAGGAACATCAGGGCAAATACCGGGGGTCCGACCGAAATCTTGCCGATCCCGAGCAATTCATACACCAGCGGCGACAAGGTGCCCCAAAACACCAGTCCCGCCACGCACACCAGGAGCACGTTGTTCACCAGCAGAAAGAATTCTCGCGAAAACACCTGGAATCCGCCCGGCACGTACAATTTGGGGGCGCGCCACGCATACAGGGTGAGCGAGCCGCCGATGGTCAGCACCAGAAATGCGAGGATATACAAACCGCGCGCCGGATCGGTGGCAAAGGAATGCACCGACACGAGCACGCCCGATCGCACCAGGAACGTTCCGACCAGGCTCAGCGAGAAGGCGAATATCGCGAGCAGCAGCGTCCAGCTTTTGAATATGCCGCGCTTCTCGGTCACGCTGAGCGAATGAACCAGCGCGGTGCCCACCAGCCACGGCATGAACGACGCATTTTCCACCGGGTCCCAGAACCACCAGCCGCCCCAACCGAGTTCGTAGTAAGCCCACCAGCTGCCGAGTGCAATGCCGATAGTTTGGAAAATCCATGCAAACAGGGTCCACGGCCGGGTCCATTTCGCCCACGCCTCATCGAGCCGGCCTTCGAGCATGGCCGCGACGGCGAAAGCGAAGGCCACCGAAAAGCCCACGTAACCCGTGTACAGCATGGGCGGATGTATGGCGAGCGCGAAGTCCTGCAACACCGGATTCAGATCCGCGCCGTCCGCGGCCGCCGGGATCAGCCGCAGGAAGGGATCCGAAGTCCACAACGTGAACAGCATGAAGCCGCCGCTGATCAACCCCATGACGCCGAGCACGCGGCTGGCGAAGCTTGGCGGCAGATGTCGGCTGAAGGCGGCGACCGCCAGGCTCCAGATGGAGAGGATCAGAATCCACAGCAACAGCGACCCTTCGTGGGCACCCCACAGCGCGGCCACCCGATAAAACAGCGGCAGCTGGGTGTTGGAGTTATTGGCCACGTAGGCCACCGAGAAATCATTGTTGATGAAACAGTACACCAGGCAGGCGAAGGCCACGGCGACGAATACGAACTGGCCGCTGACCGCGGGACGGGCCACCGCCATCCAAACCGGTTTGCCACGCCAGGCGCCCACCAAGCCAAAGAAAGCCTGTGCGAGACTCAGCACGAACCCGAGGATCAGCGCGAAAATTCCCAATTCCGGTGCCATTTGATTGCTCCAGCGGCGCTATTCAGCTGATCGGCTTGGCGCCGGCCTTCTTCTTGAGCGAGGCCGCCACTTCCGGCGGCATGTACTTCTCGTCGTGCTTGGCGAGCACCTCATCGGCCACGAAGGCTCCGTTCGGACTCATGCTGCCGTGCGCAATGATGCCTTGGCCTTCGCGAAACAGATCGGGCAGCACACCGGTGTATTCCACCGGCACCTGGTGCGCAAAATCCGTCAGTACGAACCTCACCTGCAAGTCGCCCGGCTTGCGCGTGACGCTGCCCTTGACCACCATGCCGCCGATGCGAAAGCGCTTGTCGGACGGCGCCTTGCCGGCGGCAATCTGGCTCGGATCGTAATAGAACATGATGTTGTCGCGCGATGCCATGACGGCGAGCGCCACCGACGCGGCAACGCCGCCCAGGATCCCCAGTACCACATATAGACGCTTGCGGCGCGGCGTCATGAGCGATCGCCCGCCATGATCGCGGCCCGTGCCGCGCGCATCAGCGCGCGCGAGTGGTAGCGGCGCGCCGACCAAACATTCCAGGCGAGCACCACCAGCGCGCCGGCGAAACACGGCCAGACGTAGCGCGCATAGCCGCCCATGGACCAGAAACCGTTGTTCATGATGCCCTGACCACCTCGCGTACCCAGCTGGACTGACGCTCCCGATTGAGCACCTCGCCCCGCAGGCGCAGGCACAGCACGCCGCCAAAGAACAACATGAACCCTAACAGCATCGATAGCAATGGCCAGAGCATGCTGCCCGGCATGGAGGGGCGGGCGAACTTCGCGACCGTCGCCCCTTGATGCAGTGAATTCCACCATTGCACGGAATAGTGAATGATCGGCACGTTGATCACGCCGACGATGGCGAGCAGCGCCGCCGCCCGGTCGCCGCGTCCCGGATCCTCGAACGCACTGCGCAGCGACATCACACCGACGTAGAGGAACAGCAGGATGAGCTCGGAGGTCAGGCGCGGGTCCCAGGCCCAATAAGTGCCCCACATCGGCCGTCCCCACAATGATCCCGTCAGCAGCGCCAGCACGGTGAACGACGCCCCGATGGGCGCCGCCGCCGCGGCGACCGCGTGCCCGATCTTGATGCGCCAGATCAATCCGATCCCGCCGGCAACCGCCATGAGAGTGTAAGCGCTCAAGGACAACCAGGCGCTCGGTGCGTGCACGTAGATGATCCGGAAGGCATCCCCCTGCTGATAATCGGGCGGAGCGAACACCAGCCCGTCGACCAGGCCGTAGCCGATGCACAGCGCGGCGCCGCCCAGCAACCAGGGTGCGAGCACGGCGGCCAGCCGATAGACGTAAGGCGGCGAAGCAAGCTTGTAAAACCAGTTCCACATGAATCCTTGACAACCCTCATTCGAGCGTAATTCGCAGTGCGGCCGTTGCCGCGAACGGCGCCAGCGTACTCGTCAACACACAGAGCGCGGCCAAAAAGTACAGCGGACCGGCCGCGCTCGCGCCGGATATTGCCCTGTCCGTGGCGCCCGCGCCAAATATCAACAGCGGCATGGCGAGCGGCAGCACGATCAAGGATAACAGCACGCTGCCTCGCCGCAGCCCCACCGTGAGGCCGGCGCCGATGGCGCCGAGCCAGCTCAAGGTCAATGTGCCCAACCCCAGACTGAGCAACATGGCCGGAAAGGCCTCGCGCGGTATGCCGAGCGCCACCGCGACCAGGGGCGACATTATGACCAACGCCGCGCCGCTCACCAACCAATGCGACAGGGTTTTGGCCGCCACGATCAGCCCGAGCGGCTGGCCGCACAGCGCCAGTTGCTCCAGGGTACCGTCCTCCGCATCGCCCTTGAACAGGCCCTCCAGCGACAACAGCGCCGATAGCAAAGCCGCAACCCACAGCACAGCGGGCGCCATGTCCCGCAACAGCGACAATTGGGGACTCAATCCCAACGGAAACAGGGCGGTGACGATCAGGAAGAACACCAGCGGCTGCAGCAGTTGGTCGGGCCTGCGGAAGTACAGACACATCTCGCGGCGCAACATGAGGCTCAGGACCTGCCAGGCACCGACATTCATGCCTGCAGTTCCAGACGCCTGAGGCCATCCAGCGCGTGGTGCGCGACGACCGCCCCCAGGCCGCCGCGCTCGACGTGTTCTCGCAGCAGCCGCGTGATCAGCTCGGCACCGGCGGCATCGAGATTCGTGAAGGGCTCATCGAGCAACCACACCCGAGCGCGCATGGCGAGCACCCGTGCCATGGCTACGCGCCGGCGCTGACCGGCCGACAGCACCCTCGCGGGCAGATCGGCGCAGGCCTCCACGCCGGTGCACGCCAGCGCGGCGGTGAGATCACCGGCACTGACGCGGCGCTTCAAGCCGACTGAAAAACGCAGATTCTCGAGCGCCGTCAAATCACCCTTGAGCGCCGGCTCGTGCGACGCGTAGGCGAGCAGCGCCTGATACTGCTCGCGAATTTCCGTGATGGCCTCTCCGCACCATGACACACGCCCTTGTTCGGGCCGCAGTAATCCGCACATCACCCGCAGCAGGGTGGTCTTGCCCGTGCCGTTCGGCCCGCTGATCTGCAGCAGTTCACCCGCCCGCAGCTGCAGGCTGACGCCTCTGAGCACGTGGCGATCGCCCCGCCAGACGTGGACCTGATCGAGGCTGAGAGCGGCGCCGCTATTCATGGAGCGGCGAGCTTAGCTAAATCAATTACTTGAAGCCACCGACAAATCACCTGTTCGCCGATGCAAAACACAATCAGTGCAGAGCGCCGCGGCAACTACGTATCGACGACGCGGCTGCGCCGGCTGAAGATGACCAATATGTCAGGTTGCGGACAGACGCGATCAACCAGGGAAAATGATTGGAGGATGCTGCGCATGCGCCAGATTCGAATCGGCCGGGCGTCGGGGCTGCTTGGATTTATGCCATGGGGATTCGGATTATATGTCGCCCTGACGACTCCGAGCTTCGCGGTGCCGAGCTTCGCCCGACAAACCGGCATGGCCTGTGCGGCCTGCCACACGGTCTTTCCGGAACTGACCCCCTTCGGCCGCGAATTCAAGCTGAACGGCTATGTGCTCGACAACATCAAGCAGATCACGGGGATCACCACCGAAAACCGCGAAACGCTGTCCCTGAACTCGCTGCCGCCCATCAGCGTCATGCTGCAGATCTCCTACACCCACACCGGCGCAGCACTTCCCGACAGCGCCGTCCAAGGTGCGCTCGCCAAGGACGGCGACGTGCTGTTCCCGCAGCAGGCGAGCTTTTTCTACGCCGGCAAGATCGCCGACAATCTCGGCGCCTTCATGCAGCTCACCTATGACGGCGCCGCCGACCAATTCGGATTCGACAATACGGATGTGCGCTACGCGCGGCACGTCGATATCGGCAGCCGGCCGGAATCGCAGAATCACAGCCTGGTGCTGGGGATTACCGTCAATAACAACCCCACCGTCCAGGACGTTTGGAACACCACCCAGGCCTGGGGATTCCCCTATTCCGGCAGCAGCACCTCGCCCACACCGGCCACTTCCACCAAAATCGACAGCGGCAACGGCGGCCTCCAGCAGAATGCGGGGGGTATCGGTGTGTACGCCTGGCTGAATGATTGTCTGTACGGCGAGATCAGCGTGTATTCCGCGGTCAAGCTCGGCGGTGTCCACCCGCTGGACAGCACCCAGAGCCAGGTCCTGCACGGCGTGGCTCCCTACTGGCGGCTGGCGTACGAGAAGCGCTGGGACCGCAACTCCCTGATGGTGGGTGCCTACGGCATCGACGCCAGCATCCATCCGGGCAATGGCCTGCCGCTGCAGGGCCCGCCGGACAAATACCGCGACGTCGCCGGCGACCTGCAATATCAGTTCATCGGCGAGGATCATATTTTCACGGTGCTGTCGACCTATATCGCCGAAAAACAGACGCTGGATGCGAGCTTCGCCAACATGCTGGCGGCCAACGACGACAACACCCTCGACACCTTCAAGCTCGCGGGTGAGTACAGCTATCAGCGCACCATCGGCGGATCGCTGGCGTTCTTCAGCACCACCGGCAGCGGCGATGCCCTTCTCTATGCACAGGCGCCGGTGGTCGGCAGCCTGAACAACAGCCCGGATTCGCGCGGCTACATCGCCGAGATCAATTATCTGCCCTTCCTCAACACGAAACTGCAGCTGCAATACACGGTCTACGACAAGTTCAACGGCCTCGGCACCAATTACGACGGCGCCGGCCGCAATGCCAGCGACAACAACACGCTGTATTTGCTGGCATGGGTAAATTTCTAAAGGAGTTCCGCGATGTCGAGCCGATTCCTTGCAGTGGCCTTGAGTACATCGCTGTATCTGGGCGCACTCGCGCACGGCGCCGACGCTCCTTTGCAGAAGACCCTCGTGACCTGCGGCACCTGCCATGGCATCAACGGCCGCAGCGTCTCTCCGACCTTTCCGAATCTGGCGGCGCAACAGGCACCGTATATCGAACTGCAGCTGAAGGCATTCAAGGAGCAGACCCGCGCCGATCCCGATGCACAGGCCTATATGTGGGGCATGGCCTCCCAGCTCAGCGACGGCATGATCAGCCAGTTGGCGGATTATTTTTCCAAACAGCCGCCGGCGCCCGGCAAGCTGGAGAAACCGGCGCTGATCGCCCAGGGCAAGCGGCTGTTCGAGGAAGGTGTGGCCGCCCAGGGCATTCCGCCCTGCGCCTCATGCCACGGCGCGCATGCTGAAGGCATGGCGACATTTCCGCGTCTCGCGGGACAGCATTCGCCGTACCTGCTGAAACAACTGCTGGTGATTCAAAGCGTGCTGCGTACGGCACCGGTGATGCACGGAGTGGTCAAAAACCTGACCAAGGACCAGATGCAGGCCGTGGTGACCTATCTGGAATCGCTGTGACCCTGCCGCGCACCGCTTTCACCACTGAGCGCAAGGGTCATGCGCACCAGTTGCGCCAGGGAGTTGGCCTGCATCTTTTCCATGACTCGGGCGCGGTGGATCTCCACCGTGCGCTGGCTGACACCGAGATCGGCCGCCACCACCTTGTTCGGCTTGCCGTTGGTCACCAGTTCGAGCACCTCGCGTTCCCGCGGCGTGAGCGACTGCAGGCGTTCGCGAATGCTGTCGCTGCGCCCGAAGGCCCGGCGGTTGACGGCATCTTTTTCGAGCGCCCGCTGCACCCGATCGATCAGATCCTGGTCGCGGAAAGGCTTTGACAGAAAATCGAAGGCACCATGCTGCATCGCCTCCACGGCCATGGATATGTCGCCGTGACCGGTGATGAAGATGACGGGGATCATTGCGCCGCGCAGATTGAGCTGCTGTTGCAGCTCCAGGCCGCTCATGCCCGGCATGCGCACATCGACGACCAGACAGCCTGGTTGGTCCGCCGAGTAGCGCGGCAGGAATTCCTGCGCGGAGGCGAACACGCCGACCGGCAGATTGATCGACTTGAACAACAACTTGAGCGATCCGCGTACGGCATCGTCGTCATCGATCACGAATACCGTTGGCGGAGCCATTTTCACGATCGAGTTTCCTGAATTACCGGCAGCCGAAATAAAAAACAAGAACCCTCGGGGACGTTCGGCTGGTATTCGATCTTGCCCCGATGAGCCTCGATGATACTCCGGCTGATCGCCAGGCCCAAGCCGGTGCCGTCGCTTTTGGTGGTTGCGAACTGCGTGAAGAGCCTGGGCAGAAACTCGGCCGACACGCCCGAGCCGTTGTCGCACACCCGCACCTCCAGCTGATCTTCACCGTGCATTTCAGTATGGATGACGATTTCGCGTTTGCCGTGTTCCCGGCAATCAACCGCCTGAACGGCGTTTCGAACCAGATTGAGCAGCACCTGCTGGATCTGTATCGGGTCGATGTCGACCCAGAGCAGATCGGCGCCGAGATCGAGGCTGATGCGCACGTCGTTCATCCGGGCATCGGCGCGCGTGAGCGGTCCGAGTTCCTCGATGAGCACGTTGATTTGCACCGGTTCGCGCTGGGTCTCGCGGCTGCGCACCAGGCTGCGCAGCCGCCTGATGATCTCCCCGGCGCGCAGCGCCTGCGCGGCGATCTGTTCAAGCGCCTCGCGAACCGCTTCGTTGTGCGACTGGTCGGCCTGCAGCAGACGACGGGCGGCCTGCGCATAGGTGGTGATGGCGGACAGGGGCTGATTGATTTCGTGGGAGATGCCGGAGGCCATTTCGCCCATGGTCGCCAGGCGCGAGACATGGGTTATGCGTTCGTGCGCCTGACGCGCATCCGCCTCCGCACGACGCGCATCCGTGACATCGTCGCCCGAACACAGCACCCCGGTCACGGCGCCGACGGCATCCGCGATCGCCACATACCGCCAGGCGATGGTGCGCATCTCCCCGCCCGGCCTGCAAACACGGTACTCGTCGTACACCGGACCCTGCGCGTGCCGCTCGAGGAATGCGTGAAATTGCGCCGATGCACCCGCCCGCTCCTCCGCCGGCACCACCGCCTCGAACCACTCCGCTCCGAGCAGCGTCCTTTCCTCCGCGTCCAGGACCTCGCAGCCCTTGCGGTTGACCAGGGTGACACGGCGGTTCGGGTCGAGCACGACGAGGACGGCCTGCACGGCCTCCAGATAGCGATTGGCGCGGTCCCGTTCTCGCACCACCGCGGCGAGCGCCTGATGACGCAGCGTCAGATCGTGCACGAAGCCGACATAACGCGGCGGATGGGTTTTCGCGATGCGTCCCACGGAGAGAAACCCCGGGAACACCGAACCGTCCTTGCGGCGATTCTCCACCTCGCGTCCGATGCCGATGATGTGTGCGACACCGGTGCGCTCGTAGCGCTCCATGTAGGCATCGTGATTATTTCGATCCTTGTCGGCCATCAGCAAATTGACGTTGCGGCCCAGCACCTCGGCTGCCGCATAGCCGTAGAGCCGCTCCGCGGCCTGATTGAACACTTCGATGCAACCGCGACTGTCGATCAGGATCACCGCATCCACCGTTGCATCGAGCAGCGCGCTCAGTTCGGATGCCGGGCCGGTATCGTTCATGATCCGGTCCCGGCCCCTGCCGCGACGGCGGCCGCCGCATAGGTACATCTACCGATGGCCGGGATGGTTCTGCGCATTGTGACCCTTGCCATCGACGCGTAGTTTGCGCAACGATGCAGAAGACTTCGATTCTGTTGGTGATCGAGCGCGAAGACGCCATCCATCGCAGCGTCAGCCGCGCGCTCATGCTTGCGCGCTACCTGCATGCGCGCCTCGACATCATGTTCTGCGACATCGCGGGTCCCTCGATGCGGCCGTCGTCCACCGCGCTGTCGAGCGTTTCGAAGGACGCCCGGGACTACTTGTTCTCCTTGCGCAACTACATCATAGCGCCGGACATCGAAATTACAACGAACGCCGCTTTCGAAGGCACGGTGGCCGAGCACGTTCTTCGCAAGCTGCAATCCAATTCCTGCGCGATGGTGATCAAGAGTGTGAGTCGGGTGCATGATGGGCTGGTTGACGCACGGCCTGCGTGGGATCTCATCCGCAATTCTCGAGCACCACTGCTGCTGACCCGCGGCGAGCCCTGGCACCCCAAGCCGCGATTCGCTGCGGCCGTCGATTTCATGAACCGGCGCAGTTCGGGTCAGCCGCTGGCCGTCGCGCAGATCGGCGAGTCGTTGCGCCTCGCCTGTGACGCGCAGTTGGATCTGATCCGCGTTCAAGCCCCGGACGCGCAGGGGGAACCATCCGAGGATTGGCGCCTGCAGGGGCTGGGCCGCCAGCTCACGATTGCGGCGCAGCGCTTGCATACCATCGCCGGGCACGCGGGGGACGCCCTGCCGCGCTTCGTCGCGCAGCAGGACTATGATCTGCTTGCCATCGGCGCCGCGGATGCCCCCGGGGACGTCCAAGAACGCGGCCTTCTCGAGCATCTGCTGAGATTGACGCTTTGCGACCTGCTGTTCGTCAACACCGCGCAATCCGATCCGCAGCGCACGCCGAACCGCTGGCCGGACGCCCCGGTCTCCGTTCGCGGGTGAGCCTGAGCATCAAGGATGCAGATGCTGCAGCGGTCCGAGCACCGTGATCACCCCGAACACCAGCAGCAGCGCTCCGGCGGCGGCATGCCATTGGCGCGCCAGGGCGTGGCGCCAGATCTGCGCGCCGGCCAGACTGCCGCCGAACATGGCGGGTAGCGTGCCCAGTCCGTACAGCAGCATGGTGGAGGCGCCTTTGGCGGCGCCGCCCGCGAGCGCCGCGAACACCAGCATTGAATAAACGAGACCGCAGGGCAGCCAGCCCCACAGGGCACCGAGCAGCAGCGATCCGGCGAGCCCACGCGAGGGTATGGATCGCGCGATCGGCGCGAAGCGTCTCCACAGTGCGGCGCCCAGCCGTTCGAGGCCGCCCAACAGTCGCCAGCCGAACAGGACGCGAAGCGCCATGCCGATGAGCAGCGCGCCGGCGGCGGCCCGCAACACCAGCGCCAGGCGCTCCGTATCGAACAGCGCAGCCATTGCGCCGCCGAATGCCCCGCAATTCGCGCCGGCGACGGCATAGCTGCCGATGCGCCCGAACTGGTGGATGACGGCATGTCCGAATGCCGCCGACCGCCGGACCCCGCTATGCCGCGCGCGCATGCCGAGGGCACCGGCGATGCCGCCGCA